>Ga0256405_10000852_pt1 | contig 92446 bp, 74 predicted proteins | sample RumenRJG_02DNA_FD_189096 | JGI IMG/M metagenome (GOLD analysis project Ga0256405, IMG submission 189096) | Bovine rumen microbial communities from Lethbridge, Alberta, Canada - RJG_02 | ecosystem: Host-associated > Mammals > Digestive system > Stomach > Rumen | place: Canada: Alberta...
AAGTCCATCATACCACGTTGAGGTAATTTTTTTGCTTTGATCTAAAGACGCTTAAGCGCACCGGCATAGCCGGTGGTTTCTTGTTCCTCGGACTACCGTCCTCGGAACCTCCACTAAAGTGTACAAAAGAAGGCGGGATCTGCGAAAAACATCGCAAATCCCGCCTGTAAAGCAGGGGGTCGGTAGTTCAAATCCTCTCAACAAAGAAAAATATCTTTTTGTTTGCACTTGAAAATTGGGGCACGAAAAACCCCGAAACCATTGTGGTATCGGGGTTTTCCGGTGCAATATCTTTTTTGGTTGCACAACATGGTTGCGGGGACAGGATTTGAACCTGCGACCTCCGGGTTATCCCTTCGGGCCGGGTTGCGGCTCCCGCATCACGCTGCGCCTTCGCTTGCGCTCTGCGGCCGCTGCCCAATGTCGCCCTCGCTGCTTCCGCCACCGGCGGCGCTCGGCCTCCATTCCCAACGAGCTCCGCTCGTCGGTCCCATAACCCGGAGGGCTAGCAGATCATTTCTACCCTACAGCTGCGAAATACAAAGACCAGGTCGATGACCTGGTCTTTGTATTTCGTGGTTGCGGGGACAGGATTTGAACCTGCGACCTCCGGGTTATGAGCCCGACGAGCTACCAATTGCTCTACCCCGCGATATCAAGTTATCGGCAGACTATGCTGGTGCCGGAGACCGGGGTCGAACCGGTACGATCGGTAAGGATCGCGGGATTTTAAGTCCCGTGCGTCTGCCAATTCCGCCACTCCGGCAGGATCATATGTCGTGCCCTCTGGCAAAAATTTCCGCAAACCGCCTCTCGGCAGTCTGCGGAACGAATGGCTCCGGGGGTGAGACTCGAACTCACAACCTTGCGGTTAACAGCCGCCTGCTCCGCCATTGAGCTACTCCGGAATAGTGTCGCCTCGTTCGGCGACAAATGGTATTATATACAAGAGCACCAGCCATGTCAAGGGTTTTTTGTTCAAATCCTTTGTTTATTTAGTTTACAGCAGAAATTGCTCCGCGATCTCCGACTTGGACCTGACACCGAAGCCGCTATTTACATAATGCTGTGGATTCCCGCAGTTATTGTTGATCCTTAAGATCCCCAGAGGTGCATCCTATCAGCTCATCTTGACCGGGTTCGTTACTCCGGCGTCCTTTTGCGCCTGGTGGCGGATCAGTTCGCGGTCTGCCTCAGCATTCTCTTCGACGATCTTGAGTTTTGTCTCGTATTTATTGACTTTTTCGTCGTTTCCGAGGAATCTATAGAGTTTTACCAGTTCTTCCATGGCGTCTCTGTTGGATGGGCTAAGTTTCAGCACCTCCAGGAAGTTCTTCACAGCCTCTTCCGATGCGGCCACCACCACGTCGTCCTTTGCGGCATCAGCTTCGGGCTCTGCTTTCAGAAGTTCGTCCCTGCTCTGGGCTGCCAGTTCTTTATAGGCTGTTCCCAGGTAGAACCAAAGGGGCCACCAGTTCTTGAAATCTGACTCTGTATAGGGTCTCAGGGCTTTGATGCCGTCTTCGAACTTGCCGGAGAGGATCATGTTGTATCCTTCCTCTATTTTAACGGGTTGCTCCAGCTGTTCCAGTCTCTGGCTGATCTCCTTAAGTGATTCTTCCAGACTCTTTCTCGCCTTATCTGTAAGCTTATCGAAGTCTGTCTCGTTGCCTAATTTCACGTAGGTCTCCCAGGTGAGCTTTGCCTTGAGGTAGAGTCCCATGTTGAGGTAGGCGTAGCCCAGGTAATAGTAGGCTTCTGCAAGGTCCGGGTCCTTCAGGGTCGCCACTTCGAAGGCTTCCAATGACTCCGCCTTGTATCTACCAACCATGTCCTCGGTCTCTGTGGAATAGCTTACGCCGGAGGTCATGTCCTGCTCATCATTAAGGAGTTTTTCGTAGCAGTCCTTGAGTCCTCTGCCGTAGCAGTAGTATGCCTTTGCGTTATCAGGATCCACAAGGATCGCTGCTCTGAAGTCGATGACAGCTTCTTCGAAGCTGGACTTTTCTGCTCTGTCCATTCCCTGGGCCAGAAGGCCATCGCTGAATCTTTTATCGAAGTTTTTTAAGATGTACTTGACGTAGTTGTCTCTGTATTTGAAATTCGGATCGCAGCCTATGACGAAAGCCATGTTAAGAGCGATCTTGAGCACAGTGATCCCTGTCATTTCAGTACGCCTGATGGGCACCGGCACATCCTTCAAAATATCGTACACCCCTGCCTTTTTAAGGTATTCCTCGCTGAGTTCGTCGAAGACGAAATCCTTAAGGTATCCTGTAAGCAGTTCTCCTATTCTGTCTGTTCTGTTCAGATCCATTATCTTTTGATCTCCCAACCTTTTTTGTTGAATCTTCTGTAGTTTATATCGTCAATGGTGCTTCTCAGATCCATGTCCAGGGTCTTTAAAGCCTCCTCTGTGCAGTTCTCTATCTGTCCTGTTCGTTCCAGTTCCTTGGCATAGGCAAAAAGTATGCGGTACTGGTCTTCCTTCCTGCGCTCTCTGTTCTGGTAGCCTCCTTCGTAGTAGAACTCCGCCAATCCTTTATAGAAGGCAAAAGGTGTCAGTTCTGACATGAAGAAGCTCAGGGTATTGGTGAAGCCGCCCCTGTTATAGTAGGTGTCCAGCATCCGGTCGATCTCTTTTAGGAGGACGATGTCCTCTGCGCTCATGTCCCTAGTGGAGACCACTTCGTAGGGAGCGTAGTCACGATAGACTATGCCGTATTTTGCGGCCTCTTCCTCCATTACGGTACCCTTAAGCACCTTGAGGAAGCCCATCTGGAAGGCCTGGGCCTTGAGATTGTAGGCCCTGTCGAATCCTCTCTCAAAGGTCTCCATGGTCTCGAATGGAAGGCCTGCGATGAGATCTATGTGGACGTGGCAGTTGCCGCATTCTATGAGGCGCTCGGTGTTGTAGAGGACCGGATAAACGTTCTCGGAGCGGTGACAAGCCTTCAGGGTCTCGGGGTTCATGGACTGGATGCCTATTTCGAACTGAAAAAGGCCCTTTCTGGCGGTTTTTATCAATTTTATGGTCTTGTCATCAAGGAGGTCTCCACAGAGCTCAAAATGGAAATTTGTGACTCTGTTGTCGTTTCCTATGATGTATCTGAGGATCCTGTATGCCCTGTCCTTGTCGTAGTTGAAGGTCCTGTCGATGAACTTCACCTGCATCAGATCCTTAAACAGGAAGTATCTCAGTTCCTGTTCCACTCTGGAGATATCCAGAGATCTGACACTCTTATCTATGGATGAGAGGCAGTATGAGCATCTGAAGGGACAGCCTCTGCTGGATTCGTAATATACCACCTTGTCCTTTTCCGGCTCCAGTACCGAGTACGGGAATGGTATGGTATTGAAGTCAAGAGGCTCTATCTGGTCGTTTACAAATATCATCCCTCTGGAACGATAGGTAAGCCCCGGAATGGTGCCCATCTCCTCATCGAAACTGAGCTCCTGAGTAAGTTTTTTGCCGGTGAGCATCTGGATCAGTCTGAAGAAGGGATACTCCCCTTCCCCTGAGATCAGGTAGTCGGCCCAGGTGTTTTGCTCCATGAAGTCCACCGCATCGAAGCTTACTTCTGGACCTCCGATTATGATCTTAAGAGTGGGCTTGGCCTTTTTTAGGTCTGAGCAAAGCTTCACCGTCTCATCGATGTTCCAAAGGTAGCAGGAAAAGCAAACTATGTCATAGTCTGCCCTTACGATCTCATTGTATATGTAGTTCAGATCATTGTTTATGCTGAACTCCCTCATGTCGCAGTCCACGCTCTCGTTGACGATTACCGTATAAAGATAGCGGATCGCCAGGTTGGAGTGTACGTATTGGGAATTCAGCGTGCTGAGCAGGATCTTCATAATCTGCGGAACCTTTCATCTTTAACCAGTTCTGAATCTTCCATTGCCCTGTTCAGGGCAGCAATCATCCTGTCGTTATCCCTTGGAAGATCACCCTTAAGTGATACGTAGTTTGAAGCGTGGTTGGACCTGAACACGCAGGGCTTCTCGGGCCTTGCGTGGTCCAGCATCATCGCCGCCTCCTTAAGGACCTCTTCAGCTGTGAGAAGCTTGAACTTTCCGTTCTGATAGTCCTCAAGAAGCGGTGCCGGATATTCCAGCATGAGGGTCAGGAAGCTGACGTAGGAGGCGTTCATTTCAGCGATCATCTTGCCGGACTCCACAGCGTGCTCCTCCATGAGCTCCGGTCCGCCCAGCCCCGAAATGAAAGTGACAGAGGTCTGGATCCCGTTTCGCTCCAGCTTCTTCACGCCCTCAATTATCTCTTCCCTGGTCTCCCCTTTATTCATCCTTTCCAGCACCTTCTCGGAACCGGATTCTGCTCCCAGGTAGATCATGGTGAGACCGTGGGCCTTAAGTTCCCTGAGCTCCTCATCAGTCTTCCGGAGGGCATCTGTCGCCCTTCCGTAAGAGGTGACTCTCTTGCACTCCGGGAAAAGTTCCCTGATCCTGTCCAGCACCGTAAGAAGCTTGTTGTTGGACAGGCACAGAGCATCTCCGTCGCAGAGGAAGATCCTTCCCACTCTCCTGTAGTGAGCTCTTGCCCAGTCCAGGTCCTCCAGAACGTCCGCCATGGGTCTCAATCTGAATCGTTTTAGTTTGTACATGTTGCAGAACGCGCACTTATTGTGTGAGCATCCCACGGTCACCTGCAAAAGCAGGCTGTAGGCCTCGCTGGGCGGTCTGTAAATGTCTCCAATATATCTCATAAAAGTCTTTCCTGCGCAAAAGATCCCTGTCCGGACAAACTGCCCTTTCAGGGATCTCCCTGTTTGTTACATTCTCTCGGGTGCTTCCATTCCCAGAAGCTTCAGGCCGTTTCTGATAGCTGTCTTGGCAGCGGAGGTCAGAGCCAGCTTGGCCTTTCTCTCATCCTTGTTATCTGTAAGGATGTGCTCGTCATGATAGAATTTGTTGAAGGCCTGAGCCATATCCACGATGTGTCTTGTGAGAATGGACGGCTCGTACTTGGTGCCGGCTTCGATTATGACGTCCTTAAGAGCGTATATCTCTTTGACCAGCGTGTAGGCTGAACCCTCAGCAAGATACTTGGGATCGAAATCTTCCAGATCCTTGGCATCGTCTCCCGCGTTTCTGAGAACGGAGGCGCATCTTGCATAGGTGTACTGTACGTAGGGGCCTGTCTCTCCGTTGAAGTCAAGGACCTGCTTCCAGTTGAAGACATAGTCCTTGATCCTGTTGTTGGAAAGCTCGTTGAATACTACGGCTCCAACTCCTACCTGCTTGGCGATCTCCTCGATGTTATCTGTGGCGACACCCTTTTCCTTGATGATATCTCTGGTCTCATCGATGGCGCGGTTCAGAACGTCCTCCAGGAAGACCACACGTCCCTCTCTTGTGGACATGGTGCCCTCTTCAAGGCTTACCAGTCCGAAGGGTACGTGGACGATGTCCTTTGACCACTCGTAGCCCATTAGTTCAAGAATCTTCTTGAGCTGCTGGAAGTGCAGGTTCTGCTGGGAAGCTACCACGTAGATGTTCTTGTAGAAATCATAGGTGGCTTTGCGGTATTTTGCACATGCCAGGTCACGGGTGATGTACAGGGTGGAACCGTCTGATTTAAGGATCGGAGCCGGTGTAAGTCCGTAGGGCTCAAGGTCAACGATCTCAGCACCCTGGGATTCCTTGAGGAGGTTCTTTTCCTTAAGTTCCTCAACTACTGCAGGCATCTTGTCGGAGTAGAATGACTCTCCGGCATAGGAATCGTACTCGATGCCCAGAAGTTTGTATACCCTGCCGAACTCCTTGAGGGACTCGTCTCTGAACCACTGCCAGAGTCTGGTCTCCTCTTCTTCGCCGTGCTCAAGCTTTGCGAAGGTCTCTCTTGCCTCGTCATTAAGAGAAGGATCCTTCTCCGCCTCCACATGGAATTTGGTGTAGTATGAAAGAAGTGTAGGAATGGGATTGTTCCTTACGTCCTCTTCATTTCCCCAGCGGCGGAAGGCTACGATCATCTTTCCGAACTGTGTACCATAGTCTCCCAGATGGTTGATCCTGATCACCTTGAATCCCATGGCCTGATGGATCAGGTTGATGGAATTGCCGATGACTGTGGATCTGATATGACCAATATGGAAGGGCTTTGCGATGTTGGGAGATGAGAACTCCACGATCTCGGTTCTCCCCTGTCCCACGTTGGACTTTCCGTATTCATCGCCCTTGGCCATGGCCTCATCCACGACTTCCTTGATGAAGGGTTCACGGGCAATGAACATATTCACGTAGGCATTGACCTGCTCCACCTTGCTGAACATGGGATCTCCTTGAAGGCCCTCGGCTATTCCCTTAGCGATGAGGGGCGGTGCTTTTCTCAGGACCTTTGCCAGTCTGAAGCATGGGAAGGAATAGTCTCCCATGTCGCTGTTCTGGGGAACTTCGATCATGCCTTCGATCTCTTCGATAGAAAGATCCGCAACTTGTTCCTTCAGGAGCTTGGCCAGTTCTTCTTTCACATTAATCATATCTTTTCTCCTATAAGCTCTATAATATCGTTCTCGTTATATACTTTGATTCCAAGGGCAGTGAGCGTCTCTGCGAACACTCCGTCCCCTTCTATAAGCGTCCCGGTAAAGGTACCGTCATAGACAGTGCCGTGACCGCAGGACGGGCTGTTGGCCTTAAGGATGGCACCTTCTATGTCCTCCACAGCATATCGTCGCAAAACACCTTCGATGGACTCTCTTGCTCCGTCCAGGAATTGGCGGGTCACGTCTTCGCCCACCTTGTTTACCACTCTGTCGCCTAAGCGTTCGCAGGGCACTCTCGGTATGCTGAGTCCCCCTGCCACCTCGGGACAGACAGGGATGTAATCTCTGTTCTCAAGGAATCTCAGCACCTCTTCCGAAAGGTTGTTTCCCCCGGAATACTTCACATTTTCACCGATGAGGCATGCGCTTACGATGTACATTCCTCTACTCCCTGAACTTCACTATGGTGACTCCGTCTCCGCCCTCGTTGTAGTTGCCTCTTCTGAACGAGGCCACAGTGGGCATGGACTTGAAAAGATTCCTGAGGCCGTTCTGCAGTATTCCCTGGCCCCTTCCGTGGATCACGGTGACCTCCTTAAGTCCCGCAACGTAAGCATCGTCCAGATACTTGGATACATCCTCCACAGCATCATCCAGGTTCTTACCGATGACATTCACCGAGGAAGATACCTGCATGGCCTTGGTCCTGTAGATCCCTGATGTGCCTCCGCCGGATCCGGTCCGTCTCTCATAGATGCTCTTCTTTGGCTGGTTGACTCCCTTGGGACCGCCCTGGACCAGCATCAGATCCTCCGGCTTGATCCTCATCTTCATGGGACCTGCCTGAACCAGCAGCGGACCGTCACCTGAAGGTATCTCCAGCACTTCTGCGATCTCGCCTACAGAAAGTATCTTGACCCGGTCTCCGGGCTTGAGTTCATTTACCGAAACAGGATTATTGTTAACTTCCTTTATCTCTACAGAAGAGTACTTGTTCTTTACTTCTTTAAGCTTCTTCCGTCCGGAATCCAGTCTCTTGTTTCTCTCGCCCAGGCTCTCTTCCTTTGCCAGTTCCTTAAGTTCCTCCCTCACCTCATCAACGGTTCGGTTGGCATCATCCACGATGTCTCGGGCTTGCTTTCTGGCCTTCTCCAGCACCTCATTTTCGTGCTTGTCCAGAAGCTCCAGCCTCCTGGTTATCTTGGCTTCCTTTTCCTGGATCTCTCTCAGAGCTCTTTCTGCCTCTGCCCGGTCATTCTCGGCTGACTTTCTGTCGTGCTCGATCTTTGACAGCACGTCCTCGAACTCCAGATCTCCTCTCTCAATGAGGTGATCTGCCCGGTCTATGATCTTTTGATCCAGACCTAGCTTTCTGGATATCTCGAAGGCGTTGGACTTTCCGGGGGTGCCTATTATGAGCCTGTATGTGGGGCTCAGAGTCTCCACGTTGAACTCCATGGAAGCGTTCTGGACGCCTTCACGCTCGATGGCGAATTTTTTGAGCTCGTTATAGTGGGTTGTGGCAGCCACCGATGCGCCCTTCTCCATGAGGGATTCCAGAATGGCTATGGCAAGAGCTGCACCCTCTGTGGGGTCCGTTCCTGCCCCGAGCTCATCCAGAAGCACCAGTGAGCCCACGCCCGCCTTGCCCAAAAAATCCACGGTATTTCTCATGTGCGATGAGAAGGTGGAAAGGCTCTGCTCTATGGACTGTTCGTCTCCTATGTCGCAAAAAATATCTTTGTAAACGGGCACTCTGCTCTCGGAAGATGCCGGTATGTGAAGACCGGTAAGGGCCATCATAGAAAGCAGTCCCATGGTTTTGAGGGTCACGGTCTTTCCGCCCGTATTTGGCCCTGTGACCACCAAAGTGGAGAAATCTTTCCCCAGCCTTACGTTGATGGGAACCACCTTCTTGCGGTCGATCAGGGGGTGTCTGGCCTGCTTCAGTTCCAGATATCCATCCTCATCTATCTTCGGCTCTTCTGCTTTCATCCGTGAAGAAAGCTTGCCCTTGGCGAAGATCACATCCAGATCCGTCAGAATGGTCTGGTTGTTGTTGAGTTCCTTAAAGTGCTCTGCAACGTTTCCTGAAAGCTCCATAAGGATACGCTCTATCTCAGCCTGCTCTCTCAGTTCCAGTTCTCTTAAGCGGTTGTTGGCTTCCACCACGGCCTGTGGTTCTATAAAAAGGGTGGAACCTGAGCCGGACTGGTCGTGTACGATACCCGGGACCTTGGCCCTGTGCTCCGCCTTGACGGGGACCACGTACCTGCCGTCCCTTATGGTGATTATTGCATCCTGCAGATATATCTGATTGGTCTTTGAGAAGACCACAGAATTGAGCTTAGCTCTTATCTGCTCATTCTCCCTTAGAATGTCACGCCTTATCCTGGCAAGCTCCGGAGAAGCCGAATCTGCCATCTCATCCTCTGAAAGGATGGAACGGTCGATCCTGTCCTTTAATCCCGGGAATACTTCCAGGACTTCAGCTCTTCCTGAGATGGACGGAAGCTCCGGCAGGTCCTTCCCGAGGAAGTTCCTGCAATCCTCGGTGATCTTCATGTTTCTTAAGACCATCAGGAGCTCCTTCATGGTGAGCGACCCGCCTTTTTTGGCGCGGAGAAGCAGAGGCTTCGTGTCGTAAAGTCCGCCGAGAGGCAGGACTCCTTTTCTTACTATCACCTCTGCCGCTTCGGAAGTCTCTTCCAAAAGGTCTCTGATCTCTGAGGGGTTCGTTCTGGGACTGAACCGGGAGATCCTGTCCTTAGCCATTTGGGAACAGGCTTCTCCCGAAAGCATCTCTATTATTTTGTTGTATTCAAGTATGTCCGATGCTCTCTTGTTCATTTACCTCTTACGGACTCCATGATCTTATTTTTTGAGCTTTGATATCTCATCCTTGAGCTGGATATTTTCCATCTGAAGATCGAAATATGCAGACTCGAATTCCTTAACTTTAGCTTCCAGCTTGGCAGCGTAATCCTCGATCTCTTTCTTGTCTTCGTCTGCCTTGGAAGCGCCTTCCTTGTACTGGATGAAGTTCTGCTTTGCTTCATCCCACAGCTTCATATAGTGCTGTGTATCGTTCTCCAGCTTTGCATTCTCTTCCCTGAGTTTGGTGACTTCTTCCCTCATGCCGAACACTTCGTCCGCCATGTTGACGCAGGCCAGAGTGGCAAGAGAACCTGCTCTTGCGCTGGATGTGAATTTAGAGATCTCTCTCATCTTTTCGTCTACGTATGCTGCGATCTCCTGGATCGTTTCCGGGTCTCTCTCTCCGGAAATGGTGTACTCCTGTCCGTAGATCCTTACTGTTACCTTGTTGTCTTCCATGATGTCTCCTTAAGCTCCGAATATATCAGGGATAACCTATATTTCTCTCAAGATCGCTCCAAGCTCCTCTTCAAGGGCTTTGACGACCTTAGCGTGTACCTGAGCAGCCTCATCATCCTTAAGGGTCTTTTCATCCGACCTGTAGGTCAGGCTGAAAGCCACGCTCTTCTTTCCCGGAGGAATGGGAACTCCTCTGTAGATGTCGAAGAGCTTCACGTTCTTAAGCAGATCGCCGGCTGACTTCTTTATAACTTCTTCTATATTGCCCACCGTTTCGCTTTCCTTTACCACCAGAGCGATATCTCTGATGATGGCAGGATACTTGGGAAGCGGTTTGAATATCTTTGTGGTATCGGCCAGTGTCAGTATTCCGTCCAGAGTAAGTTCAGCTGCATATGCTCTGGTGCCGATTCCAAACTTCTCGGTGACTTCCGGATGTACCTCACCCATGATGCCTATCTCGATCTCCTCTTCCTTGTCTCCGTTCTCAAGATGAGCAGTGTGGACCGCACTGATCCTGGCGCATCTTCCCGGATGGTAGATACCGTACTCCGTTTCGGGCACGAACTTAAGATTTCTTATACCGAGCATGTAGAGCATTTCCTGTATGATACCTTTAAGCTCGAAGAATCCTGTACCTTCTCCGTACATTCCGAAGGAGATATCGAATCCCTCATAGGGAAGTCCATCTTCTTCTATGTAGTTCATCATGAAGGTGTTCCCGATCTCGAAGGCCTTGACGGTATCGATGTTTCTGGAATAGTTTCTTCCAAGGACCTCCATCATCTGCGGAGTGAGGATGGTCCTCATTACGGAAGTATCTTCTCCCAGAGGATTCAGGATCTTAACGAAGCCTCTCTCCCAGGAATCCTCAGCGATCCTGACGTTGTCAACGCTCTTCGGGCTCACGAAGGAATAGGTCTGGATCTCGTCCAGTCCCAGTGCGCAGAGGCTCTTTCTGATGGTGTCTCTGATGTCTCTTGAGTAGCTCTGAGATGCCTCATTGTTTCCCTTGGGAATGGTCACCGGAAGCTTGTCGTATCCGTAGAGTCTTGCGACCTCTTCAACTATGTCTTCCTCGATCTTGATGTCCTGTCTGACTGTGGGATAGCTGACGTACATGTCATCGCCCTCTCCCGTAACGGTCATCTCAAGGGATTCAAGATAGGATACCATCTGCTCTCTCGGAATATCTATTCCAAGGACCTTGTTGATCCTGGATACTCTTGCGTGTACCGGAACAGCTTCCTCTGGAACGGGATAGATGTCTACCCTTCCCTTGACCACTGTTCCTGCGCCAACGAGCTCGATAAGGTGGCAGACTCTGTCAGCTGCATCTCTTGCAAGGTTGGGGTCGATCCCCTTCTCATATCTTCCGGATGCTTCCGTTCTCAGTCCCAGCCTCTTGGCTGTGGTACGCACGGAATTCGCCTGGAAGTTGGCGGACTCGATAACGATAGTCTTGGTCTCAGGAAGGATCTCTGAATTGAGACCTCCCATTACTCCTGCAACTGCCACAGGCTTCTCCTGATCATTGATCATAAGCATCCTGTCGTCCAGAGTTCTCTCTGTTCCGTCCAGTGTGACGAACTTCTCGCCGTCTCTTGCGGTATCGACAATGATCTTGTGTCCTGCAAGGGATTCGATGTCGAAGGCGTGAAGCGGCTGGCCATATTCCAGCATTACGAAGTTGGTGATGTCGACTATGTTATTGATGGGTCTCATGCCGGCCTGGATGAGCCTCTTCTGTAGCCACCAGGGGGAATCCTCCACCTTGATGTCCTTGACGATCCTTGCGGTGTATCTTTTGCACAGGTCGGATCTCACTTCGCAGGTGATGTAATCATTTACATCCTCAACCTCTTCCTTGACGCCGGTCTCGGGATATTTGAGCTCGGAGCCGAAGGTGGCTGCGGCCTCTCTGGCCATTCCTATCATGGCCAGACAGTCGGGACGGTTCGGTGTGATCTCGAAGTCGATCACAGCGTCCTTGAGGCCCATGACATCAACCACGTCCTGTCCCAGGGCGCTTTCGAACTTGCCGGCGTTCTTCCTGTCGTGATCCAGAAGCCAGATGCCGTCCTTCTGATTGACTGGAACTACCTTGTCATCGTAGCCCAGCTCTCCGAAGGAGCAGAGCATTCCATATGACATAACTCCCCTGAGCTCACCTGCTCTCAGGTCCACTCCGCCCTCAGTCTTGGGCTGACCGTGGAGGGGTCCCGGGATGTGTGCCCCATTCAAGGCTACGGGAACGTAAGCTCCCTCGTATACGTTGGTTGCTCCGGTCACTATCTGAAGGAGCCCTGTCTCAGGATCCTTGCCGTAAGCCCCGATGTCACCTACATTTACCTGAAGCACCACCAGCTTGTCAGCGTGAGGATGCTTTTCTATCTTCTCGATCTTACCTACGACTACGCCTGAGATGCCCTCTCCCGTAAGCTCCATCGTCTCCAGGTTGGATCCTGACATGATCATCCTGTCGCAAAAAACTTCCGGGCTCACCTTGACGTCCGTATAATCTTTTAACCATTCTAAAGAAACTATCATTTAAGCCGTCTCCTTCTATTTGAACTGTTCTATGAAACGCATATCGTTCTCATAGAGAAGTCTTATGTCATCTATTTCGTGCTTGAGCATGGCCACACGCTCTACTCCAAGGCCGAAGGCAAAACCTGTGTACTTCTCAGTATCGATGCCGCCTACCTTGAGGACTGAGGGATGTACCATTCCGCAGCCCAGGATCTCGATCCAGCCTGAACCCTTGCAGACTCTGCATCCCCTGCCTCCGCACTTGAAGCAGGATACGTCCATCTCTGCTGAAGGCTCGGTAAACGGGAAGTGGTGAGGTCTGAACTTGGTCCTGGTCTCGGATCCGAACATCTTCTTTGCGAAGCTGTCCAGAACTCCCTTAAGGTCAGCCATGGTGATGCCCTCGTCTACCACCAGGCCCTCAACCTGATGGAACATGGGGGAATGGGTGGCGTCAGGAGTGTCACATCTGAAGCATCTTCCCGGTGCGAATACTCTGATGGGCGGCTTCATGGACTGAAGGGTCCTTACCTGTACCGGTGAGGTCTGGGTCCTCAAGAGGACCTTGTCATTTATGTAGAAGGTATCTGTCCAGTCTCTGGCAGGATGGTCAGGTCCGGCATTGAGGGCGTCGAAGTTGTTGTATACGGTCTCGATCTCCGGTCCCTCTGTCAGGGTGAATCCCATGGACTTAAACACCTCTGAGATCTCATTTATGGTAATGGTCACAGGGTGCTCTGTTCCAAGGTGGTATTCCTTTCCCGGCTCCGTGACGTCGATCTTCTCAGCCTTGAATCTGGCTTCCTGAGCAGCAGCCTTGAGCTGCTCCTGAGTGTTTTTGAGCATCTGTTCGATCTGGGCCTTTACTGTGTTGGCCTCCATTCCCAGCTGCTTCCTCTCCTCAGGTGAAAGTCCACCCATGGATTTAAGGATGGATGTCAGGTCTCCTTTTTTGCCTAATACTTTTATCCTTACATCTTCGGCGTCCTTGAGAGACGTGGCTTCTTCCAGTCTCCTCTTCGCTTCGTTAAGGATCTCCTGTAACGATTCCTTCATTTCTTGCTTCTTATCCTTTCATACATCAGTATTCCCGCCGCCATGGACGCATTGAGGCTCTCGGTCTCGCCGGCCATGGGAATACGTATTTTAACGTCTGCCATATCAATGAGCTCTTTAGACACTCCGTTTCCTTCATTGCCCACCACTATGGCGCAGTCACGGGATAGATCCTCCTCGTAATACGCCTTCTCTGCGGTCATAAAGGAGACGATGAGTTTTTTGTCCCGGGCTTTAAGAAAAGCAGACAGTTCTTCGTTCGTCTCAAAAAATGCAACCGGCATCCTGAGAACTGAACCCGCGGCAGATCTTACGGCCTTGGGTGAGTAGGGATCGGATGTCCCCTTCATAAACACTGCCAGACTGAATCCGGCAGCATCTGCGGTCCTCAGGATGGTTCCGATGTTTCCCGGATCCTGCAGCCTGTCCAGCACTATGATGTTGCCACCATTAAGGTCCAGGGCGTAGGGATCCGTATCCTTCATTCCGATGATACCCATGACTCCCTGAGGCGTCACGGTATCGCTCAGCTTAGAGAACAAAGAAGGGGGCAGCATATAGATCCTGTCCCCCGGTACTTCGCTGAAAGCAGTTCCGATGCCGTTAAGGCTTTCCGGTCCGGCCTCATGCCTTACCATGAGAGCTTTGATCTCAATACCTTCTTTGAGAGCCTCCTCTATGAGATTGGGCCCCTCTATAAGATATTCTCTCCACTTTTCACGGTATTTCTTTTTCTTAAGCTCAAGAGCATGTCTGAATATTTTGTTTTTGTCAGATATAATCTCTCTCAAACGGCTAGTCCGATTATACACCGAAAGCCGGCTTCGCCGGCTCGGTCATATCAAAACCGGTTTTCCGGTCTCAGTTATTCCTCAAGGAAGCTGGGGATCACGAATTCTGATCTTTCAGATCCGCCTTCCTCTTCGTTCTTTTTCTTTTCGAGAAGTTCCTGAAGGGTAACTTCTGTTCCGCTTAAACCTTCTACCTTGCCGAAAACATCGTCAAGACCCTTGCCCTGGGGTACGTCCTTGGGCATTCTGATCTCTTCGTCGGTCCTGTTAAGGCCTGTGGTCACCGGCTTGGGCTGGACCTGGGGCTGAGGTGCCTCTACTACGGGCTCTTCCTCTTCGTAATCATCATCGTCATCGAATCCGGTGGCGATAACGGTCACCTTGACCTCGTCCTTCATGGATTCTTCGTTGGATACTCCGAAGATCAGGATACAGTCTTCGTCTGCCCTTCTCTGTACTTCGGAAGCGATCTCGTTGATCTCCATCATTCCGATGTCATATCCGCCTACGATGTAGAGCAGGATAGCCTTTGCTCCATCGATGGTGGTCTCAAGAAGCGGACTCTCAACAGCCCCCTTAACAGCGTCAGCTGCTCTGGTCTCGCCGAATCCGTGTCCCACTCCCATGTGAGCAACGCCTCTGTCTGTCATGACTGAACGGACGTCTGCGAAGTCAACGTTGATGAGAGCATCGTCTCTGATAAGGTCTGCGATTCCCTGTACGCCCTGACGAAGGACGTCATCAGACATCTTGAATGCCTCCAGCATGGAAGTCGTCTTGGAGCTGTTCTCGATGAGCTTGTCATTGGGAACCACTACCAGAGCGTCCACATATTCCTTCAGGTATTCAACGCCCAGTTCTGCCTGTTTGGCTCTCTTGGAACCCTCAAAAGAGAAGGGCTTGGTAACGACTCCGACAGTAAGTATTCCCATTGCCTTGGAAGCCTTGGCGATGACGGGAGCTGCTCCCGTACCGGTGCCGCCGCCCATTCCGGCTGTGATGAATACCATGTCAGCGTCTTCGATGTGGGCTACGATATCCTCGATGGACTCTTCAGCAGCCAGCATGCCGATCTCCGGATTCGCACCTGCTCCGAGGCCTCTCGTGAGTTTTTCTCCGATCTGGATCTTAGTATCTGCATTACCGAGAGCCTGAGTGTCAGTGTTTACGGCGATGTAATCTATTCCTCTGAGTTCGGCTTCGATCATCTGATTGATGGCGTTGCATCCGCCGCCGCCGACTCCGATCACTTTGATCACTGCCCCTTTTCTCTCGTTGGTGTCAAACTGTAGCATGAAATTCTACCTCCATAGTGTCACTAAACATACTTAAGTGCATTATAGCATATGACTGTATTTTTTGCACTATTTTTTTTGCAATCAACAATGTGTCCGGTCCACTCCTACATGCAGCGCAAAAAACTGCATTCCCGGGCTATTTTCCAAGGGCGTCACTTCTTCTTCTCGCGGCAAGATAGCCTTCCTCCACCGACTCCTTGAAACCCTTTTCCAGCATGGCCTTGACCCCTGCTTCCGTGGTGCCGCCCTTGGATGCCACGTGATCTATCATTTCAGACGCGGAATTTCCGTTCATCTCCATGAGCCTTGCCGAGCCGAAAAAGGTCTGACGGGCCAGACGCTCCGCGGTATCCCGGTCCATTCCGTCCCTAATGGCCGCCTCAGCCATTGCCTCTGTCAAAAGATAGAAATATGCCGGGCCTGACCCTGAAAGGGCTGTAACGGCCGATATGAGGCTCTCATCCACCTTCTCGGTGAGACCCATGGGCCCGAAGAGCTCCTCCGTCAGTCTTCCGTCCTCTTCAGTGGCGAACTGTCCCAGGGCAAAACCCGTAGCGCTCTTTCCCACTGACAGTCCCAGGTTGGGCATGGCCCTCACCACTCTGGCACCCGGGATCTCCTTTTCTAAGGTCGCAGTGGTTATTCCTGCCATTACGGAGACGTAGAGCTTCCGGTCATCGAAGTATTTGCCATACTGCTCCATGGCTTCCGTGAAGTTCTGGGGCTTCACGCAGAAGACCACCAGGTCCGCATCTCTAAGGTCCTCCGGCTCTCCTAGGACCGCTCCGTACTTCTCGGAAATAGCTCCAGCAGTCACTGGATTACCCGGGTTCACCACCATGATTTGATCTCCCGAAATAGTCCCGGACTCAGTCAGTCCCGATATCATAGCTCCCGCAATGAAGCCACTTCCAAGAAATGCTGTTTTCATCTTTTCGATCATATTCTATCCCCTCACCTGGCCATTTCCTTTGACCATGTACTTGTATGAAGTTATCTCCTTGAGGCCCAAAGGCCCTCTTGCATGCATCTTCTGTGTTGATATGCCTATCTCCGCCCCAAATCCGAATTCAAATCCATCGGTGAATCTGGTGGAGGCGTTCCAGTTGACTGCGGCAGCATCCACTTCCTTAAGAAACCTCTCTGCGCCCTCAGCATCCTCGGTCACTATGCACTCCGTATGATGTGTCCCGTACCTGTTTATGTGCTCTATGGCTTCATCCAGGCTTCCCACTGTCTTAACAGATATTTCGAGGCCGAGATACTCCCTGCCCCAGTCATCATCCGTTGCCGGATCGGCTTCGGGCACGAGCTCTCTTATCCTCTGATCCGCGTGGATCTTCACACCTGCCCGGATCAGCTTCTCCAGGATGTCTTTTGCATTGGGAAGCCAGCCCTCATGTATCAAAAGACTCTCGCAGGCATTGCAGACCGACGGACGCTGGGTCTTTGCGTTCAGGATGATCTTCCCTGCCATCTCCGGATCCGCCGTCTCATCCACGAAGACGTGACAGTTTCCGACGCCGGTCTCAAGTACCGGCACTCTGGAATTCTGCACTACGTTCCTGATGAGATCTGCACCTCCTCTCGGGATCATAAGGTCCAGATACTCAGTGAGCCCCATAAGCCGGTTCACCGCGTCATGGGACTTTTCCTCTATGAGTTCCATGCATCCCGGGTCGATCACGGTGCCTTCCAAGGCCCCCTTCATGACCCTTACCAGCTTCTTATTGGTCTCAAGAGCGCTTCCGCTCCCTCTTAAGATTATACCGCTTCCTGCTTTTAAAGCAAGTACCGCTGCATCTACTGTTACATTGGGTCTCGCCTCATAGATCATGGCGATCACTCCCATGGGAACGCTTACCTTCCTGATAAGGAGGCCGTTTGGTCTGGTCCATTCATCCATGATCCTTCCTACCGGGTCCTCCAGCCCAGCCACCTGTCTGACTCCTTCAGCCATGGCTTTGATCCTGTCCTCTGTGAGCCTCAGCCTGTCCTGGAGCTGCAGGTTCATGCCTGATTTTTTTGCGTCCTCCATGTCTAACGAGTTTGCTTCCAGTATGCCTGGAGCCTGCTCTTCCAGGGCACAAGCGATACTTAAAAGTGCAGCATTCTTATCTTCAGTTTTAATGAGGCCCAGGCTGCGTGATCTCTCCTTTACGCTTTTGGCCTTGTCAATTACTTCCCTGTATTCATTCATTGATGTTCACCGCCATATTGTCCTTGTGGACCACTTCCTTTATGTTTTCACCGGAGCCTGCAAGGTCACGCCTTGAGCAGCTTGCGATCCCCCTTCCCAGGAGCCTGTGGGTCTCGGTCAGAAGGATGTTTACCACATCTCCTTGTTCGAAGTCTCCTTCCCAGGCCACCACACCACGTCTCAAGAGGCTCTTGCCTTTCTCAGTTATGGCTTCCGCAGCGCCCCTGTCCACGTAAACGTTTCCCTTGGGTTCAGCAAAAAACGCCATCCACTGAAGTCTTGTCTTAAGTCTTCCAACTGAGGTGAAGAGGGTCCCCTGCCCCTCTCCTGTAACGGCTTTTTTGACCGAGTCTTCGTCTCTATAGGAGCAGATGAACACCGGTACCCCAGCCGTTGTGGCAAACTTAGCCGCAGAAAGCTTCGTCTTCATTCCCCCTGTTCCATTTCCGGAGCCTGCTCCTCCTGCCAGCTTCTCCGTCTCCTGGGTGATCCTGTTTACCACCGGGATGCGCTCACTTCCCTCTTTGGAGGGGTCCCCGGTATAGAGGCCGTCCACATCCGTAAGGAGCACCAAAAGATCCGCGTGCATCATTCCCGCCACTTGGGCGGAAAGCGTATCATTGTCTCCCAGCTTGATCTCTTCTGTGGCCACGCTGTCGTTTTCATTTATGACAGGTATGGCACCAGCCTTCAGAAGGGTGCCCAGGGCGTTAAAGGCGTTCCTGTATCTCTTCATGTCCGTGAAGTCTGTTCTGGTCAGAAGGATCTGAGCAGATACATACTCCCTCTCATACAGGGCCTCTGTGTACATTTCCATAAGCAGCCCCTGTCCGCAGGCCGCCGCTGCCTGTTTCCTCTGGACGGTGGTGGGCCTCATGGAATATCCCAGCCTCCTGAATCCTGCTGCGATGGAGCCTGATGATACTATGATTATGCTGTGTCCCATGTCCTTCAGATCACAGATCTGCCTCACTATGTTTCTGAGCTTCGGCTCACTTATGCTGCCGTCCCGGTCCGTGATGGAACTGGTGCCTATCTTTACGACTATAAGTTCTTTGTTCATGGCTGCCTCTGGGGTGTTTTGTGCAAGAAAATAAATAATTAAGCTATTATATATTATCTCGCAACAAAAAACAAGACCGCTCCATTGCATCAAAAAAGCCGGTCAGACCGGCTTTGATTTCACTTATATGTAGCTCCTCCTCACTCGATGGCCGGGTCGAAGGACACGTAGTTCTCTCCTGTGACCTTGATGGTACCTCTCTCTATTCCCTGGCTGAAGAGATTCTGGACCACCAGCTGAATATCCTTGTTCTTCAGGGCGTCCACGATGTTATCCGCAAGGCCCTTCACCACCAGATTGTCCAGGACGTATGCGCTGCATCCCGCATCTGTAATATCTATTGCTCTGAAGTACATGTCATTGGCCAGCATGGCATATATGATCTCCATGCTCTGCCTGTAGAGCACAGTCTCCTCCACTTCCAGGGGCTCTCCCAGGGTCATCTTCCTGATGCTCAGACCTCTTATGATGGTGACCTTCGGATCTACCGAGGTCATTCTGAGCACGGTGCCCTCATCGTCTATTACAACGAACCTTTCGCCGTAGACCACAGCGGCAGTCTGCTTTCTCTCAGTAACTCTTATCACCACCGTGGATGGAAGCTTCCGGCTTATGCGGATCTTCTCCATGTAAGGATCTTTGAGAAGCTGATTCTTGATGTCAGAAGGCTTGAATCCCGTAAAGATGTTCACTCCCGTGGAGCAGTCCCCCATGTTTATGATCTCTTCATCGGTGTAGTAGGTGTTTCCTTCCACCTCGTATGCGGTCACGTCAAAATGAGGTGATTTAAGGCCGTATATCACGGCGCCTACGATCACCAGGATAATTACGAGGGCAGTGAATCCCCTGAACCTCCGCATATGTCTTTTTGCTTCTCTGTCGCTTTTTGCCATTATCTTCAAGCTGCAGAGCTCTTATGTAAGCCCTACAGTCCTAAGTCCTTTATTATTTCTTCGTAAATTATGTCCGTGGCCTGGGAAGGCGCAATTGCTTTCGCCCTCCTGCCCATCTCTTCAGCTTTCTCGGGGTGTTCTCTCAGTTCTTTGACCATTTCCATGACCTTCTCCGGAGTAACATCCTTCTCCTCGATCATGTACGCAGCTCCCGCGTCGGCTGCAGCCTTGGCATTGAAGAACTGGTGATTGGCCGATACGTTGGGTGACGGGATCAGTATGGATGCCTTGCCCTGAGCCATGGCCTCTGCCATGGAAAGTGCCCCGGCTCTGGATATTACCACATCGCAGGCCGCAAGGCAATCCTGCATATTGTCGATATAGCTGTTCAGGCGGATGTTTTGCTCTGTGGTGATCCCTCTTCCTGTAAGCTCTTCCAGGACCTTGTCATAATACCACTTTCCGGTGCCGAATATAAGTACTTCGTTTGGCTTTCCGTTCATGGATGCGGTAAGCTCCACTCCGATCTTGTCTATGGTCTCCGCTCCCAGAGACCCTCCGAAGATCAGGACCACGAAATCATCCTTTTCCAGGCCGAGCTTGGCCCTTGCGGTGTCCTTCTCCAGGGTGAAGAACTCTTGTCTCACGGGGTTTCCGCTTACGATCAGCTTACTCTTATCTGAGAAGTATTCTCCGCCCTCTTTGAAGCCCAGGAATATCTTTCTTACGTACTTTTCAAGAGTCCTGTTGGAGAGCCCGGGGAATGCGTTCTGTTCGTGAACGTAGCACTTGATGCCCAGTTTTTTGCCCGCAAAAATTACAGGAAAACACACGAAACCGCCGGTCCCTATGATGAGATCCGGCTTGAATTCCTTGAGAAATTTTCTGGCCTGTCTTATGCCGTTCAAAACATGCCAGGTGAACTTTGAAAGTTCCCTGACGCTTCCCCTTTCGAACCACCTGGTGTCAATGTCCACCATTTCATAGCCGTACTTGGGGACCACTCCGTGTTCGAATCCTCCCGGGTATCCGGCGTAAATAATCTTTCCGTCAGGATCCTTCTCTCTGAACTTTTCCGCTATGGCCAAGGCAGGATACACATGTCCTCCCGAGCCTCCGCCTGTAATCACTGTCTTCATTATCTGAAACTCTTGCCTGGCTGCACTGCCACGTTTCTCTTGACCATCTTTTTGGATGATTCTTCTTCCAGTCTGAGCCTTTCGGCTGCTATCTCCTCGTCGGCCTGTTCAGACTGTCTGGTGATGTTCCATAGTATACCTATGAGACCCATCAAAAGCAATAAGGCGTTTCCGCCATAACTGACAAAGGGAAGTATGACTCCCGTGGGAGGCATTGATGATGTGACTACTGCCACGTTGATCGCCACCTGGACTCCTATCATGATGGTGATGCCGGAGGCCAGCATCATGCCGTAGAGATCTTTTGCTCTCATGGCGGCCCTGCAGCCTCTCCAGATCAGCACCAGGTAGACTATGAGGAGCACAACGATCCCTGCAAATCCCAGTTCCTCGCCTATGATGGCCAGAATGAAGTCGTTCTGGGATTCGGGGAGGTACAGGTATTTCTGCACGCTGTTCCCGAGGCCCAGTCCCTTGAATCCGCCTGTTCCTAAGGCAAGAAGCGACTGGACTACCTGATATCCTCTTCCAAGAGGATCCTCGAAGGGGTCCAAGAAGCTCAAAAGCCTGGCTCGTCTGTACTCAGAGGTCAGGATAAGCATTACACCTGCCCCCGCACCGACTCCGGCCAACAGTCCCAGCTGATATATCTTGGCACCGCCCACAAGAAGCATTCCTCCGCAGATGAATATGATGGTGAAGGCGGTGGACATGTTGGGCTGCTTTAGTATTAGCGCCGCATATATGCCTGTGATCATGATTATGGCCATCATGCCTACGAACTGTTTCGGAAGTTCCGGGCTTCTGGCATAGAGTCCGGAAACGTAGAAGATCAGGCAGATCTTAGCTATCTCTCCGGGCATGATGGTGATAGGTCCCACGTTGATCCAGCGGGTCGCGCCGTTTATGTTTACGCCGATCCCGGGGATCAGCACCGCGATCAGAAGAATCAGCCCCACCACGTAGGCAATAAGCCAGACCCTGCCCCAGATATGATAGTCCATCCTGGAGAAAAGTATCATGGCAACAAGACCCATGGCGAACCACATAGACTGCCTGATCAGATAGGCATAGGGGGATCCTGTCTCAGAGATGGAGTCATAGTAGCTGGCGGAGAATACCATGATTATGCCGAAAAGGCACAGTCCCAGCACTATGAGGACCATTATGAGATCCCCGTTCCGGTTTCCTTTGAAGGTATCTGTAATTTTAAACTTTTCTGCCTTGCTTATCTTCATTTAGAGTCTCGCGACGCAATCCTTGAAATGGCGTCCTCTCACTTCGAAATCTTTATACATATCCCAGGATGCGCAGGCCGGACTGAGGAGCACCTTGTCTCCCGCTGAAGCGACCTTCGCAGCATATCTTACGCATTCCTCCAGATCCTTGAGCTCCACGTAATCCTTGTAGCCCTCGGCATCCATTGCTTCCTTTATCATTCCCCTGTCTCTTCCAAAGAGAAGGACCTGTTTCACTCTTCCCTTGAGCTTTGTGGCAAAAAATCCAAAGTCCTGCATCTTGGCGTCTCCGCCGGCAATGAGGATGATGTTCTCCTTAAGGGCGTTCAATGCGATCAGTGTGGCATCCACGTTGGTTCCCTTGGAGTCATTATAATACTTGACTCCGTTTATCTCCTTCACGAATTCCAGCCTGTGCTCCACTCCGGGAAATTCTCTCAGTACCCTGCAGATCACCTCAGTATCTATACCGCTGAAGAATGCAATGGCAGAGGCTGCCAGGGCGTTCTCCACGTTATGATCTCCCAGGATCTTGAGCTCATTCCTGTCCACCAGAGGATGCTCTGCTCCCTCTTCGTCTCTTATGACCAGCATATCTCCCTTGAGGTATGCGCCAAGCTCCACTTCTCTGGTCCTGCTGAAGAGAGCCAGCTTCGCCTTCCTCTCCATTCCTGTCTTTGCCAGACAGAGATCCAGAAGCACCGGATCATCAGCATTGAGGATCAGATAATCCTCTTCTGTCTGATTCTTCCATATCTGAGCCTTGGTCAGGCCGTAGTTCTCCATGGTGTGATGGCGGTTCAGATGGTCAGGAGTCAGGTTCAGAATGGCTGCCACCTTAGGTCTGAAGGTGGAGACAGTTTGAAGCTGGAAGCTTGAGACCTCCGTTACCATCCAGTCCTCCGGAGTGCTCTGGGCAGCAAACTGAACTACGGGTATGCCTATATTTCCGGCCACCGTAGACTTCCTGCCGGATGCCTTGAACATCTCCCCTGTGAGGGATGTGGTGGTGGTCTTTCCGTTGGTACCTGTTATTCCTATGAAGGTGCCCTTGGAAAGCCTGTATGCCAGTTCAAGTTCCCCTATGACCTCGCATCCCTGTGCCCTGGCCTTCTCTACGAATTCCTGCTCGGGGTCGACGCCCGGGGAAATGATCATCTGATCGTATGAACTGAAATCTTCGGGGAGAGTTCCGTAAAACTCTTCTACGTTGTGTTTTTTGCAATACTCTCTGATCTCGGGGTCGGCCTTGTCTACTGTCTTGGAGTCCTGAACTGCCAGTTCGTAACCAAGGTCTGCCAAGGCGTAAAGGGCACACTTGCCGCTTCTTCCCATTCCAACGATGATTGCTCTCATGATTCCTCCTTTAGATCAGGGATACACCGAATGCGATGATGCAGAAGATCAGTGTAAGAGTGACAAACAGCCTTACTACCTTGGTCTCGTGCATTCCTCCCAGTTCGAAGTGATGATGTATGGGTGACATGCGGAATATTCTCTTGCCGTGGGTCTTCTTAAAGTAGGCAACCTGGATGATAACACTGCCGGATTCCATAATGTAGATAAATCCTGCGATGGCAAGGATGAATTCCATCTTCATCATGATGGCGCATGCCGCTATTGCGGAACCTAAAGCCATGGAACCCGTATCCCCCATGAATACCTTTGCAGGATAGTGATTGTGGAACAAAAAACCTACGCAGGCTCCGGAAACTGCAGCATAGAACACTGCGCTGTCAGAGATGGAAAGTCCCTGAGCCAGGACCGCCATGAAGAGCGCTACCAGTGCTGTTACAGAGGATGCCAGGCCGTCCAGGCCGTCCGTAAGATTTACTGAGTTGGAGAATGCGGTCATTATGAACATGACCCAAGGAATATAGAAGATCCCAAGTTCGATATAGTGATCCCAGATGGGGATCCAGATGGCGGAATGGGATGCAAACTGCTGGGTCGTCCCGTCCGCGATGAAGTTTCCGCTGAAAAAGTAGGCCATTATTGCGAAGGCCAGGCCGAAGACGAACTGAAGCACCAGCTTCTGCTTGGCGCTTAAACCGTTGTTGTTCTTTTTGATGGCTTTCTCGTAGTCATCCAAAAATCCTATTAAGCTGAATGCGATCATGGTAATTGCCACGCATACCATTCCAATGGTCAGGACGTGGAAGATCGCAGCGATCACAAGACCTGTAACCACAGTTGCCGTAAGGATGGCGATACCTCCCATGGAGGGAGTACCATTCTTCACCTGGTGCCAGGTGGGACCGATCTCCTTGGTGAACTGTTCAAACTGGTGTTTTTTGAGAAATGGTATGAGCCTTCCTGTAAGTACGGCACTTAATACCACACTAATTACGAAAGCCAGAATTATCGGCAGATAATTGTTCATATAACAGCCTTTCCTTCCTTAAATTATCCGGGAAGCGGTTCCCTCCCCGGGGCTAAACTGCGCCTCCTACTCTTCTGTGAGGCGGGCGACGATCCTGTCAAAGCCCATGAAGTGAGATGCCTTTACAAGAACGCAGTCACCCGGTTCTATGTGATCTCTCACTCCGTTTATTACCATATCTATGGAATCAAAATATTCCACAGCGCAGCCCGTGTCTTCATCCATAAGGATCAGAGGCATCTCATTCACCTTCTTAAGGCGGTGTCCCCTGGCCAGAGCTGCATCCATCCATCCGTCGAAGATGTATTTGGAGTCCTTGCCTATGGCGAGCACTGTGCCTATCCTCTTTGCGAAGGCGTACTCGCCCACCGCTCTGTGACCGGCCTCTCTCTCAGATCCAAGTTCTCCGATGTCGCCCAGAATGGCCACGTGCTTGGCGTTCTCAGGCACAGGAGTGCTCATCAGAGTGTTCATGGCGCTCTTCATGGAGTCCGGAGCAGCATTGTAGGAATCGTCGATGATCTTTATGCCTCTCACTTCCTTGACGTCCAGCCTGTGCTCTGTGATCTGAGTATTTTCCAGACCCCTTATTGCCTCTTCCATGGTAAGTCCGTAATTCACGCCTAAAGCGATGGCCAGACTTCCGTTCAAAGCATTGTGAGCTCCCGGAACTCCCAAACAGATGTTATATGTCTTTTGCTCATATGTCAAAGAAAATTCTATTCCATCCACACCTTTATCTCTCATATCGGAGATCACGAAGTCGTTTCCGGGCTCCGTGCCCACCTTGAGGAGCCTTCCCTTTATGGCTCTTTCCTCAAGGTCCAATTCGTGAAGGATGTCATTGTCGCAGTTGATCGCAAGGACCGAATCATCACTGAAATATCTGGTGACGCTGAGCTTAGCCTTAAGGATTCCTTCTCTCTTTTCTTCAGGAAAATATTCAAGATGGGAGATGCCGATATTGGAGATCACGGCGGCTTCAGGTCTTACCATGTCAGCAAGCTTTGACATGGAATCCCGGTCTGTGATGCCCATTTCAAGCACCGCAGCTTCAGCCTCAGGGTCAAGTTCAAAAATGCAGAGAGGCAGTCCGTAGACGCTGTTGTGATTTTTTGTGGAGCAGACTGTTCTGAACTTCTCGTTCAGGACTCCTCCTAAGAAATCTTTGGTGGATGTCTTTCCTACGGAGCCTGTGACACCGATGACATGCTTGAGTCCAAGAGATCTGAGATAGTATCCACCCAGGTCCAAGAGTGCCTGAAGGGTGTCCTCCACAAGGATGGCAGTTACATCTTCATCCCTGAGAAGCTCCAGCGTCTTCTCCTTGTCTGATACTATTACCGCCTTGGCTCCCGCCTTAGCCACCTGAGGAAGATAATCGTGGGCATCGCTTCTGGCTCCGATGAGAGCTATGAAAAGATCCCCTTCCTTTACTGTCCTGGAATCCGTTGAGACTCCGGTGATCCCGGCCTGGTCGTTACCGGTTATGATGCTGCCGTTTACAGCTTTTGTTATCTCTTTAAGGGTAAGTGTCTTCATGGCTGTTACTCCTTGTAAACGTATACTATGGTGCCCTTAGCCACGCTGGTGCCTGCCTTGGGATACTGGTCGACTATTACCCAGTCGTCCCTGCCCTCGGCGCTTGAAGGTCTGGTTATGGTGAGTCCCAGATTCTTCAGAGTAGCGCTGGCGTTCGCATATGTCATGCCTACCAGATTCGGTACAGTTACCTGTGCCTGTGAGGACTGAGCGCTTTCTCCGGCCTCCTCTGAGGGGCTGACTCCCATGTATCTCAAAACGTTGGTGAGTATATTTTTTGCTGCAGGCGCCGCCACCACTGAACCGTAGATCGCTCCTCTGGGTGAGTCTACCACCACCAGCAGGGTGATCTTCGGGTCATCCATGGGTGCCATGCAGATGAATGAACTATAGTAATCGGTCTTTGAATAGACGCCGTTTTCGGCTTTTTCTGCGGTTCCGGTCTTACCGCCTATGCGGTATCCGGGGATGGCTGCGGTGTTACCGCCGGATTCTGCCACCTCGTACTCCATGATGCCTCTCATTAGATCAGAGGTCTCCTTGGAGATCACCTGTCTTACCACTGTGGTGCCGAACTCCTGGACAACTTCGCCGTCCTCGTTCACAAGGGCCTTCACGTAGTGGGGAAGCACAAGATTTCCGCCGTTTCCAAGGGCGCTTATAGCCGATACCAGCTGCACCGGGGTCACTGCTATACCCTGGCCAAAGCTCATATTGGCCAGCTCCACGGGACCTATGGTGGACTGGATCAGACCTGTGGCTTCACCGGGATAATCCACTCCGGTGGCTGAGCCGAAGCCGAAGCACTGTATGTAGTTCTTGAATCTGGATGCGCCAAGCCTTCTTCCAACCTCAGCAAGGGCCGGGTTGCAGGAGTTTCCTATGGCCTGTGTAATGTTTTGGACACCGTGACCTGCCAGGTACCAGCAGTTCAGGGTATAGTCCGCTACATCGAAGGATCCGTCGCAGTAGAAGGTGTCTTCCATTCCTATGACCTTTGAGTCAAGACCTGCAGAAGCTGTGACCAGCTTAAAGGTGGATCCCGGTTCATAGGTATCGGACACTATGGGATTTCTCCACATCTTGAAGAGATAAGCCACCTTCTCATCTTCAGTCATTTTGCCGAAGGCTTCCATCTCCTCTGCACTCAGTCCCTGAGGCGTGAATGCATCGTTGGGGTCGAATCCCGGCCATACCACTGAAGCCAGTATCTCGCCTGTCTTGGGATCCATGGCAAGGACTTCTACTTTTTTGGCCTTCCACTTGGTGTAAGCGGCCTCGGCTTCTTTCTGGCAATAGTACTGAATGGCCTCGTCCAGTGTGGTCACTATGTTGAGTCCGTCTCTGGCCTCGTAAAGCCTTTCGGTGCCCTCCACCAGTTCGTTTCCGGATACGTCCGTATTGGTGACCCAGCGTCCGTTCACACCGGAAAGGTAATCATTGTATTCCATCTCAAGGCCGGTCCTGCCTTCTCCGTCATCGTTGACGGAACCCAGCACCTGGGAAGCGAAATTCCCAAGAGGATAGAACCTCATGGTGGCCTCTGCTATATCCAGTCCCCTGAGCTTAAGGGCCCTTATGGCCTGTGTCTGCTCCTTTGTAAGGTGTTTGGCAAGAGTGGTTATGGAGGTGCCGTTCTTCATGCTGTCATAGAAAGATGCTCTCGCCTCTTCATCCGTAAGGCCTATGGCATCCATAAGGTCTTCTATGTTCTTATCTACTTCCTTGTCCTCATCTTCGCCCCTGAAGGTCTGAGGGAAGCCGTAGAGAGTATAGCAGATGGTGGATGTGGCCAGTTCCTTGCCGTTTCTGTCGTAGATCACGCCTCTTTTTGCAGGGATGGTAGTATCCTTGGTCTGCTGAGATATGGCCATCCTAGAGAGATCATCCGCATCGATGATCATGATCTTGGACAGTCTCAGTGTAAGCGCAAGGAAGAGGAACGCGATTATGGCGAACCCCATTACTATCCTGCTCTTATTCATTTTGCTCGGGCGCTTCTCTTTCATTTTTATCCTTTTAGTAAAATGAGCCGAACTTTCGTCCGGCTGCTCATATATAAACTACCCCTGTTAATTACCGTAAACTTTATCCCTTATAGTGTTCGCAAGACCCGGAGACACCTCCATGCCGTCCTCGATATAGACGCACTGGCTCTCCTTTGGATACGCCATCTTCAGATCCCGAATGGCGTAGTTCTCAATGGTCTCAAAACTTACCGCCCCTTCGATCTGGATCTCCAGGTTGGTTATCTCATCCTCCAACTGGATGTTTTGCTTGGTCAGAGAATTGATCCTGTACTGGATAGCCGTGGCCTGAGCTCCCATCCATACGGACAGGATCAGAAGAGTTCCGATGAAGAACACCAAAAATGCGGAGCGCACCATGGCCGGAGCAGACATGAGTCTCTGTCCTGCCTGGGGTACAGCTTCAAGTCTCTTTCTCAGCTGCCTCTCCTGCTTCCTTACAGCAGACCGTGACGGTGCTGCCACAGGGAGTTCCGCGGGCTCGGGTTCTTCAAGAGCCAATGCCTGGGAACCTGCTACTGCAGAAAAGTCAGTTACAGTTTTTCCTTTTTTTGCGAGGCTGTCCAGATACTCCTGGGCGTACGAACTGGGTGCCATTTTGATCTCCAATACCCTTTTGATCTCAGGGTCCGGAGGCCCCGTGATCTATTTCCTGATCGCAATGCGGAGCTTGGCGCTCCTGGATCTGGGATTCTCTTCCAACTCTTCCTTGCCGGGAACTATAGGCTTCCCGGGCCTTTCGATATCTCCCACTCTGCCGCAAACGCATACCGGAAGTCCGGGCGGACAGATGCAGGGATCATATCTGGTCTTGAAGGCTTCTTTGACGATCCTGTCTTCCAGGCTGTGGAAGGTTATTATCGCCAGCCTTCCTCCGGGTCTGAGCACGTCCAGATAATCATCGATGGCATTTCTGAGCTCTGTGAGCTCGTCATTCACTTCGATCCTTATGGCCTGGAACGTTCTCTTGGCCGGATGCGGTCCCTCGCGTCTTGCAGACGCAGGTATCGCAGCTTTTATAACGTCCACCAGTTCAGTGGTGGTCTCAAGGGGCTTTCGCCGCCTCTCTTTAACGATAAATTCAGAAATTCTGGAAGCCCACCTCTCTTCTCCGTAGTTTCGTATCACTTCGGTGAGCTGTTCCTTTGTATAGTCATTCACCACGTCATATGCGGTGAAACTAGCTGTCTGGTCCATTCTCATGTCCAGGGGAGCTTCCCTCATGTAGCTGAAACCTCTGTCAGGGTTATCAAGCTGGAAGGAGCTGACTCCCAGGTCCAGCAGAGCACCATCAATACTGTCAATATGAAGGTCCTGCAGGACTCTCTTGACTTCCGAAAATCTGGCGTGAACGAATTCCTTTCGGCACTGCCATTGGGAGAGCCTCTCGCGGGCCGCGCAAAGTGCATCATTATCGCGGTCTACCCCGACTAAGAGTCCGTTCTCTCCCAATCTGCTGCAGATCCCATTGGAGTGGCCTCCGCCTCCCAATGTGCCGTCTAAATAAATTCCGCCCGGCTTAGGATCAAGCCCGTCCATTACCTCATTGAAAAGAACTGAAGCATGTTTGAACTCCATTGGATACCTCCTCAGAAGCCATATTCCCTCAGTGCCTCTCCGAAGTCCTCGGTCTCCATCTTACTGTCATTCAATGGATCCTCCCAGACTTCCCTGGCCCAGACTTCGATCTTACTTCTGGCTCCTATGGTCACAAGTTCCTTTTCGACTCCGGCATACGACTTTAATTCTTGGGGGATGACTATTCTGCCTTGTTTGTCGAATTCGCACTCGGCTGCATTGCCTAAGTAGTGCCTGATGAACGCTCTGACCTTAGGATCAGATTCCGGAAGTTTGTCGATCTTTTCCATCTGCTTCTGCCAGTCCTCCATGGTGTAGATGTAGAGGCATCTGTCAAGACCTCTGGTCAGCACGCAGCTTCTGCCCAGTTCATTCCTGAAGCGTGACGGAACGATCATCCTGTTCTTAAGATCTATGGAATTGTAGATCGTTCCCATGAACATTTCGGTTCTCCTCAGATGTACTGCGCAGGCCGGAGCCGGCAGGTTCAGATGTTTGAGATTGCGGGATATCGCTGAGCTAAAGGGTATAAAAACCCAATCCTCGAGGATACCTCAATGACACTATACACCACTTACCACCACTTTGCAAGCACTTTCCCCCACTTTTTTAGTCAAACCAGCCACTTTTTAGGGATTTCGCGCAAAACAATATCCCCGGAGATCTTCTCACTTAAAGATCTTCCGGGGATCCATGTTTAAACTATGTGTTCAGTTGGGCTCAGTATGTTTTGCGCCTCCTTATTCAGAACTCTTCTCTTCTCCTTCTAAATAAGATGTAACCCAGCGAGATCAGAGAAAGGGATCCTAAGCCTGCCCAAAGTCCCAGGTCATTTGAGTCACCTGTTCTAGGCTTCTCAGGCTTATGGGTATTGGTGATGGTTATGGTGGTCCCCTCTTCCTTTACGGACTTTGTGTATCCCTGGGGTACCTGAAGCTCGTCTGCGGTATATGTCACTGATTCACCTTCGATGAATGTGCTCAGTTCTTTCCAGGTATAGGTCCACTGATTGTCCTTGGTGAGTGCCACGGGATCGCCCAGAGGCTCACCATTGGCATAAAGCTGAATCGTTACGTTCGTGGGCCTTAAGCCGTCCTTATCGTTCTGGTCGTCCCAGACCTTGGTGACCGTGATATCTGTGGTCTCCGACATATCATATCCCCACAGGGCTTTGAGGGGTATCTCATCGTTCTTGACCTTTTCCGGTGTCACGATCAGAGGATCATCCGGCTGATAGACCGTTCCATCAGCTGCCTCCCATCCTATGAATACCATGTTGGCAGGCACGTTGACGCCTCTGGTCTTTGGCGGAATTATGCCCTCGTCGGAAGCCACAGGGAATGCTGCTCCCGTACAGAAATACTCATCGCGGCCAGGTTCAGTGCCGGTTCCTCCATTCAGATAGTACTTTACGGGATTTCCCGGGAAATCGGAATAGCGGGCGTGAAGGGTGATGGTATCCTCCCCGTCCCCAAGCTTATTTATTACCTCCTGGGTCAGGACTGTACCGAAATAGTATGGTCTGTTGTCATCAGTGTACCATCCGACGAAACGCATGTCTCCATTCGTCGGATCATCGGGCTGCTCAACGGAGTTTCCTGACTCCACAGTGACCGTTTCATCGCCGCTCAGAGTTCCTCCTGCAGGATCGAAGACCACATTGTATTTGAGAGGCTCCCATATGCCGTAGAATGTGTAGTCCTTGTCCGGGAACACCCTCATCTTGCCGTACTCTTCAGCGCTGATGGGCTCACCATTCTCGGTCTGGCTCCAGCCTCTGAAGATGTAGGTAACGTTCTCTACGGTCTTGACAGTCTCCCCTGCCACCGGTCCGTTCTGGGCAGTATACTTCGAGATAAGGTCATTGAATGGGACCTCATCCTGATATACCGTATCCTCATATCCCTTGCCCGGAATATAGCGAACCGTATTGAGGTTTCTTGTGTAGAAAACATTGGACGGCACCTCTGTGGACATTCCCCAGATCGAATATTTGTCTGAAGGATCGTTGTCCACCATGATCTCTCCGTTACCGTTTACGGTATTCCCCTTTCCTCGCTCCAGGTGGAATCCGTCGGGTCCTATCTGGACATGCCCGTTTTCAGGAGTATTGAGCCATACCGTGTAGGTGGTATCGAGATAGTACTGTTTGGTCACCCCGTCAGAATCGGTGTGCTCCACAAGCTCTGCTCCTTCCGGTGTGGTCTCATCATCCAGATACTCGAAGTAATTGTTTATGGTATATTCGTAGCGGTTGGTTCTTTCCGTTGCCCTTATGGACACCTCTTCAGGGAATCCCACGCTGCCGCTGATAAGCCTGAAATGCATGTTATAGGTATTGGGGTCCAGCCAGAATCCTCTCCACCAGCTGGGATTCCAGTAATACTTTGAAAGGCCGTTTTCCCCCTTGATGGCATTGATCTCAGCTACCCTTGGATCATTCCAGACATTATCCTTCCAGAATGTAAATCCTGCGTATGTCCAGTCGTCCACATCGTACTTGACGTTCTCGATCCTCTTGATCTCTGAGCCGTCGATATCGTAAACCACTAGAGTGTGCCTTGTCCTCTGCATGAAGATGCGCACCACTGTGGAACCGTCGCCTTTGATCACAGTATCTGCATAGGGCTGGGTCATGGTTTCATTGAATACAAATGCTCTTCCTCCCCAGTGATCTGCCACATAGGTGTCTGCGATATTCTTCAACTGCTCCAAGGATACAGTCTCACCTGCCAGAGACTTCTCCTCCAGAGTGGTCTCCAGGTAATAGCTGTCATCTGAATGTGTCGGTGCTTCCTGCCAGATCTCCACATGATACATTACTTCCTGCGGTGTCCACTTTGCGGTCAGAGTCTTCTCTCCATCCAGAGTACTTCCGAACTGGAATTTCGTATCCCCGTCATACCATCCTTCCAGGGTATATCCGTCTCTCGTGGTGGTCACCTCTTCAGTGTTCTCGCCGTAGGGTACGAACTGCGGGTCCACATACACGCCGCCCTGGGCGTTGAAAAACAGCCACGCACCCTTTGACATCACCGGATACAGATCTATTTCATCTGCACCTTCAGTCTGAACGGGTGAAGTCTCACTGTATACATTGCCTTCAGCGTCCTTCCATCCCGTCACCACCAGAGTGATGTTGTCTTCTGTACGTTCACTTACAGCAACTTCAGTTGGTCTCGGTCCATACGTTTCCCCACTATTCACGATGACTGTATGCAGGATGCTGTCTATGGCACCCTCACCCGGCTCATGGTCGTGAAAATGAATATAGACCAGATCACCGCTTTTGGTCTCAGCGGCAACCTGATCTAACGGCATCATGCCAAACATCAGTATCAGAGCCAACAGGACGCAAAAAACTCTCCTCGATCTCATTACAATAGCCTCCCCATATTCTGTTTTACAGTGCTCTTTAGTAAGAGCACGATACTAAAAGAATACTAACATATCACAGCAGCTATTTCAACGCCCTATATCCCCTAAACTTTTATACAAAAAACTCTGCCCCGGAGTGCGGACTGGGACGCAACCCCTCGATTTCGCCAGTTGCGTCCTAGTCTCCTATTGAATACGCGGCTGAAGCCGCGTTGCGCCCCCGTCCGAGATTTTATACGAAAAAAGGGAGGTCTCAGCCTCCCCTTTAATACCGTATCTACAGATCGTCCCTGTCAACGGGGCATACCATGCATCTCGGGCCTCCTCTTCCTCTGGAAAGTTCAGACAGAGAAATGGTCTTAACATCCAGTCCGTGATCCACAAGAAGCTCGTTGGTCACGTAGTTTCTATCGATGGTCACCACCACGCCGGGTGCGATGGCCAATGTGTTGGAAGCATCGTTCCACTGCTCCCTCTGGGAGACTAGGATGTCGCTTCCGCCGCATCTTATCATGTCCACAGCAGGAAGTTTAAGTTCCTTGGCAAGTATTTTGTTCAGGCTGTCCTTCACGCAATTGAACTTCAACTCTCCCTTGGGAGAAAGCGTCATCTCATACGCATCCAGCGGCCCCTCGATCATGGGATCGATGGTGAACTTGTCATGATCTACCATGGTGAACACCGTATCCAGATGGCTGAAAGCGCCATACTTGGGAAGATCGATGGCCAGTACCTTCTTGAAGTTGGACCTCAGCAGCAGATTTCTGGCGAAATTCTCCGCACCTAGAATGGTGGTCCTCATGGATATTCCCACTGCAACCACATCCTTCGAAAGCACCATCACGTCTCCTCCCTCAATGGAGAAGCTGTCGCTCAGGTCATACCAGATCTGATCTCCGTCTTTTGCGAAGTCCGGGCTGTACTTGTAGATGTATTTCAGAATAAGGGCCTCTCTGTGCCTGGCCTCGAAATGCATGTGATGGATGTTGATGCCCTCTCCCACGCAGGCTCCCGGGTCACGGGTCATGTAGAGGTTGGGCATGGGCTCCGAAATGTATGTATCCTCGCCTTCAATGAGGTCCATGAGGGATGTGATCTTGCCGGTGCTTATCTCCGCCCTCTTGATGCCGGAGATGACCTTTTCCACCATGGCCTTGGGTTCCATGGCCATGAGGTACTCCTCCAGAGCCTCTCTCATTCCCTGGGACGTGATCTTTGAAAGATCGAACAGATCATCAAAAAACTGTCTGCGCACCTCGGGATCGGCCAGAGCCTTTGCCGCCTCATCCACGTAGTACATCACCTGCACTCCGTTATCCCTGAGAAGCTGTGCAAAATCGTCGTGCTCCTTCTTGGAGACCTTGAGAAACGGGATATCCTCGAAAAGCATCTTCTTCAGGGTGTCCGGTGTGAGAGCTTCAAGCTCTGCTCCCGGTCTGTGAAGAAGCGCCTTGTTGAGCTTCCCGATCTCCGAGTAGTTATATATTCCTCTTCCCATATGCCCTCCTTGTAAAATCATTTATTATCAAAACCGGCTGAACATGTCCATCTGTGTTATGGCCCAGCTTTCGGCAGGGGCCTGATGGACCACATCCTCCGGCATCAGATGCCCGGTTATGAGAGGCGATCCCGGGTCATGATCTCTCATGTTCTTAAGGACCCTCTCCTTGCTTGTATTTGCGTAACAATACCTGCACAGATGACCGCAGGTATCGTACTGACCGATGTCCCCTGAGAGGAAACACTCGCAGCCTGTCCTCATGGACTTCCTGGCGGGGAACTTCAGCTTGGTTCCTGCAGCCTGCTGCCAGATCTCTTTTGTCATGCAGCCGCTGCAGTCCGCTCCGAACTGAGCAAGGTCGTTCCCTTCAGCGCAGGGCCTTACCGTCATGCCCTTCTCCCCTGCTATCTCTATCAAAGCCTTGCCCAGCTCCAGTCTTGCCTCCCTTGGGACAGTCACGGCTTCAGGAAAATTGACCCTGACCTTATCGTACAAGTCGAGAAAGCTTATTATACACACTCCCGTATATCCTTCGAGAGCATCGGCCATCCGTGAGAACTCCCTGATGTGGCAGGAGATATCGTACTTATCGTTCAAAAGTATGGGGTCATACCTCCAGGCCATCCTTTGAGGCCCCACCCTGTCTGACAGCGCTCTGAAGGACCTGAGCACGCTGTCCACCTCCGGGACATTGGGTTCTATGTCCTTCCCGTAAGGGGTGATGGTCACGTGCCAGTAAGTCCTGTACTCATCCAGGGCGCTCATCTTAGGAAGCATGGGCGAAGGATCCTTGGTACAGAACCCTATGACGTCCACCACCTTGGGGTCCAGCACATATTCCGTCACCGACCTCGGTTCGAAGGGATTCCTCACCATTACGGAGCCCTCATTCAGCCGGTTAATGAGCCACTGGGAGTAAAAGGCCGGTATGTCCGTTCTCTGTCCGGTCTGTATTATCATTTGGCTTCAGCCTCCCTGGATGTGATCCAGACGCCGATCACCGTTAAGATCAGTCCGCAGATGGTGTACCATCCCCATGGATCTCCGGCTATGACTATGCCCGACACCACTCCCACCATGGTGGTGGTGCTGGCAGACAGGTTGTTGGCGCCCGCTGCGTCCATCTTGGAAAGGATGTAGTTCAAAAGCAGGTAGCATACGAATGAGCAGCCTACTCCCAGGAAGAGCACTCCTCCCATTATCTGCCAGTCGCTGAAGGCCGCCTTGTACCCGGAGAGCCCGTAGCCCAAGCCGAAGTTGAGCAGATTGAAGAAGACCAGTCCGTTAAAGGCCATCCAGCAGGTCAGTTCCATGGGGGTATATTCCTCCGTCACCTTCTTTGAGACGTGCCCGTAAAGACCCCCTATGGATATTGCGCAGAAAAGAAACAGTATGCCCACGATGTTGCTGGAGCCTCCGTTTCCCTGCCCCATGGCGGTGGAGAGGATCACCCCGGCTAAGGCCAGAGCGATTCCGAGCGCCACCCTTTTTTTAATTTTTTTGCGGAAAAATATGCCGCCGATGATCATGGACATGCAGGGTATCAGGGCGATCATTACCGATGATACCGATGTGGATGTTCTGGCGATACCGTTGGTCTCGAACAAAAAATACGCGCAGGGCTCCAGCACTCCCGCAAGAAGCATCCACTTGAAGGCGGGCTTTTTAGTGTCTATCCTGATGATACCGAATATGACCAGAGCAAGGCACAGAATGCCCGCTATCCCCCACCTCATGGCAAGAAGCGGCACAGGGTCCACCTTCTTCACCGTCATGGATGTGGCGAGGAATGACAGTCCCCATGTAAGAGACATCGGAATCAGCAAAAGAAATAATTTCAGTCTTCCCATTTAGTCTTTCTTCAGCGGACCGTCGGGGATGAATCCCTCAAATATGCAGGTGGCCCCTGTCTTCTCACAGATCTCCAGGTCCAGCGGATCCTTTACCGTCCATATCACCTTCATGCCGCCGTATTTCCTGAAGGCTCTGTTTCGTCTATCCAGCACGTTATATGCCGCAAAATCCGGCTTCGTCAGAGGATTCATCATCATGTCGCGGACCATGAGAGATTTGCCCAGGTCCGTCTTGACCCTTTCTCTAGGGTCATTGGGTTTCATGGATGCAGCATCCCTCATAAGGTCGGAAGCCAGCTGACCTCTTACGATGTGGGGATACTTGTTCTTAAGGTAAAGCACCGCAAAGGAATTGAAGCTCTCCACACAGTACAGACCCTTGTAGCCTTCAAGTTCCCTTATGACTGCATCCACCAGCTCCTCGTGGTTTCCATCCCGAGGCTTAAGTTCAATGATCAGAGGCACTCTGCCGTCTATGAGCTCCAGCACCTCCCTGAACTCCGGTATACGCTGATCGGACTCCTCCAGGCAAAAAGCCTTGGCCTCCTCCAGAGTCATGTATTCTATTATGCCTGAGCAGCCCACCTTGATATCCGAAGGGATGGATGCGGTGGCCGGTGTCACAGGTCTGTGATCAGCCCTGACCGTAGTCACCCTTTTGAGCCCGGAATCGTGAATGACAGCCAGTTTGGCGTCGCAGGTGAGATGAACATCAAACTCAATGCCAAAACCCATCTCTGCCGCTTTTTCAAAGGCCATGAGGGAATTCTCGGGACAGGTAGGCTTCGTAAACAGCCCCCTGTGAGCATAACGGTGTTTCTTGAGTTCTTCGATAATCTCGGCTTTTTCCATTTTTTGCGCTCCTTTACATGTCAAGGTCTTCAAAAGCCTCAACGCCTTTCTTGGGTACATCTGGCTTAGAATCGCCGTGCTTCACCTGAAGCATGGTCACGAAGGCCACAATTGTGAATATGGTGGCATAGGGGAACAGGGTCCAGTATCCCACGTGCTCAAGGAAGAATCCCGATACGATGGGGGTGATCACCTGAGCTGCCATGGAGAAGGTGTAATAGTATCCCGTAAACTTGCCTATGTCGGATCCCTTGCACATCTCGACTACCATGGGGTATGAGTTGACGTTTATGGATGCCCAGGCGATGCCCACAAGGATGAATACCACGTAGATGCCTACGTTGGGTGTTTTGAACAGGAATGCAGCAAACCAGGCCAGAGCCAGAAGAACCACTCCGAAAAGGATAACCTTCTTGCGCCCAAGCTTGGAGGATATGATACCTACCGGTATGAAGGCTATGAGAGCACCGATGGAAGCCAACATCATGGCTCCTGCGTAGGAGCCTCCTCCCATGCCCCACATCTCTGTGGCGTATTTTGAGAAGGCGGTGGTGACTCCGTTATATGCCATGAACCAGAAAGCTACTGAAGCAAGCAGGAATATGAGGGATCTCTTGACATCCGGGGCCAGTTTGGCGCTGCCGGAGCCGTCATCCTCTTCTTCATCATCCGTAAGGCCGAATTCCTTCTCTGTGGCGATCCTTTCCGCTACGAACTGATTCTCATCGACTTTGAAGATCAGTACCAGAAGGGCCGCTACCATTATGGCCGCCACGCAGAGGAACAGCGGGAGATAGTTAGGAGTGTTGTCCCCCTTCTCTCCTGAAAGGACCATGGTAAGTCCCAGAACTGCAATTATACCCACAGCTCCCATGAGATTAATGATGGCATTTCCCTTGGATCTCAGAGGACTGGGTGTCACATCCGGCATGAGGGATACCGCAGGTGAGCGGTAGATGCTCATGGCAAGAAGAGTCAGAAGCAGCATGACGATGAACAGAGCCAGATTTCTGATGTTGGCGGCTATGGGCAGGAAGATCATGAAGATCACCGCCAAAATGGTGCCAACGAAGATGAAGGGAGTCCGCTTGCCTCTGGATGTGGACACTTTGTCGCTCAGAGCTCCGAAGATCGGAAGCATGAACAGAGCAAAAATATTATCCAGTGACATTATCACTCCGGACATCGTGTCCCCTACTCCGAAGAAGTACTTGAGTATCAGAGGAATGATGTTGTCGTACATCTGCCAGAAAGCGCTGATGGCCAGAAAGGCGAATCCTATGAGCAAGGTCCGCTTGTAATTCAGTTTCATACCGGTATCTCCTTAATAGATTGATCTTATTATCGGCACTTAGCCACAATTAACATACACTTCCTATACCCCTTATTGGTGATTATATCATAATTATGCAAACACTGCTATATAAAAAGAAACTCCCGGCGAACCGGGAGCTTCAATATAGCTATTAACTTTCAACTGATACTTTTAGAGGCGTATCTTACCTTGTGGAAGCGTCGTAAAGTTCCTCTGCGTTGTCCCACTCTTTGATGATCTCGGGGATGACCTTGTAGAGGTCTCCTACGATACCATAGTCAGCGATCTCCATCATCGGGCAATCGGGATCCTTGTTGATAGCAACGATGATCTTGGAGCCGGACATACCAGCCTGGTGCTGAATAGCTCCGGAAATACCGCAAGCGAAGTAAATCTCGGGCTTAACGGTGGTTCCTGTCTGTCCAACCTGGTGAGAGTGATCGATCCAGCCTGCGTCTACTGCAGCACGGGAGGATCCAACAACTCCGCCGACCTTGTCTGCGAACTGCTTGATGAGCTCGAATCCTTCCGGACCACCGAGACCACGTCCGCCGGAGCAGATGATCTTAGCGTCTGTAAGGGAAACAAGTTCCTTAGCGGACTTAACAACGTCCTTAACTGTTACGTGAATGTCGTCCTTTGTGATTGCGGGCTTAACGTTTACGATCTCGCCTGTTGCACCGGGCTTTCTCTCAAGTTTCTGCATAACGCCGGGACGTACTGTTGACATCTGAGGTCTGGTGTTGGGGCAGATGATAGTAGCCATCAGGTTTCCACCGAATGCAGGACGGGTCTGCTTGATTCCTGTGGAAGGATCGTTGGGATCCAGTGTGGAAGTATCAAGTGTAGTGTTAGCCTTAGCGAATTCGATATACTTGGATACCTTTACGTCAAGGTGTGTGCAGTCAGCGGTAAGACCGGTGTTGCATCTTGCAGCGATACGGGGAGCAAGGTCACGTCCGATGTGTGTAGCACCGTAGAGAACGATCTCAGGCTTGTATTCCTGGATAGCGTCATAGATGACCTTTGTGTATCCGTCTGTGGTGTACTGCTCAAGAAGAGGATCCTGGATCATGTAGACCTTCTCAGCTCCGTACTCGAAGCACTCCTGAGCAAGGTGGTCGATCTTGTCGCCAACGAGGATAGCGCATACCTGTGTATCCTCAGAGATGTCCTTGGCAAGCTTACGGCCTTCGCCGATGAGCTCCAGAGCTACGTTCTGGATCTTGCCGTGTCTCTGCTCTGCATATACCCAGATGTGCTTGTAATCCTTGAATCTGTCGTCGCCGGAAGCTGTCTGGACTTCCTTGATAGCGCCGAATCTGCAGGCGGTAAGGCACTGGTTACAGAAGGAGCACTTAGCGTTTACCTTGGCAACTCTGCCAAGCTTGTTTCCATCATAGGGCTCAAATTCAAATGCGTCATAAGGGCAGGACTTAAAGCACAGTCCGCAACCTGTACATTTTTCTTTTAATATTTCAATAGCCATTATATTTCCTCCTCAAATTAGATGATGTGCTTACCTTTAAGGTTGATCAGAAGGTTCTTTGCCTGCTCGTTTTCAGTGTCGCCCTCCACCTTCATGCCGGGAGCCTTGGGTGCGGGTGTGAATGATCTGAATACGTTTGTGGGAGAAGCTTCAAGTCCAACCTTTGTCAGGTCGACTTCGATATCCTTTGCGTTCCAGACCTTGATGTCCTTAGCGCCGAAGATACCGTTAACGCTCATGTATCTCGGAGTATTTAATTCCTTGATGGTGGTAAGAAGGCAGGGAGTCTGGAGTTCGATGAGCTCATATCCGTCCTCTAACTGTCTCTTTACTGTGATGGTCTTGCGATCTTCTGCCATATGGAATTCCTCAACATAGGATACCTGAGGCAGGTTTAACTTTTCAGCAAGCTGAGGTCCAACCTGAGCGGTATCTCCGTCGATAGCCTGACGGCCTGTGAAGATGATGTCGTAGGGGCCATTTTCTTTTTCCCATTTTCTTACAGCAGCTTCAAGTGTGTTGGAAGTTGCCCATGTATCGGAACCGCCGACTGCTCTGTCGGATACGAGGATGCCCTCGTCAGCTCCCTTGGCGATACATTCGAAAAGAAGGTCGGATGCCTGAGGAGGTCCCATGGAGATGACTGTGATGTGCACGTCATCATATTTATCCTTGATCTTTAATGCTTCTTCGAGAGCGTTGTTGTCGTCGTGGTTAAGGATCGACGGAACGCCGTCTCTGATAAGTGTTCCTGTCTTGGGGTTGATCTTAATAACGTTAGTATCAGGAACCTGCTTTGCACATACAATAATATTAAATGCCATATCTGTTTCCTCCTACTCTTTATTTCTTGAATGTGTGAGCTGAGATAACCATTCTCTGAGCCTCAGAAGTTCCTTCATAGATCTCAGTGATCTTAGCGTCTCTCATCATTCTCTCAACAGGATAGTCCTTGGTGTAACCGTAACCACCGTGATACTGTACGCACTTTGTGGTAACAGCCATAGCAGTCTCTGCGGCATAAAGCTTAGCCATTGCAGCTGCTTCAGAGTAAGGAAGGTGCTTGTCCTTAAGGTCTGCTGCTCTGTAGACCAGAAGTCTTGCAGCTTCGATCCTTGTCTTAAGGTCAGCCATCTCGAACTGGAGTGCCTGGAACTGTGACAGTTTCTTACCGAACTGCTTACGAGCGTTCATGTATTCTACTGTAACGTCAAATGCACCCTGTGCGATTCCGAGAGCCTGGGAAGCGATTCCGATACGTCCGCCGTCCAGTGTGGAAAGAGCGATCTTGAATCCGCTGCCGACCTCGCCGAGAAGTCTGTCCTCAGGAATAGCGCAGTGCTGGAAAATAAGTTCTGTTGTGGAGGAAGCGCAGATACCCATCTTGTCTTCTGTCTTTCCGATGGAGAATCCCTCGTCACCCTTCTCTACGATGAAAGCGGTGATTCCGTGGTTGCCCTTCTTCTTGTCTGTCATTGCGAATACTACGAAAGTATCAGCATATCCACCGTTGGTGATGAAGCACTTAGCTCCGTCAAGGATCCACTGTCCGTCTACCAGTTCAGCTCTTGTCTGCTGTCCGGATGCGTCTGTACCTGCGTTGGGTTCAGTAAGTCCGAAAGCGCCGAGCTTCCTTCCGGAAAGAAGGTCGGGAAGGTATTTTTCCTTCTGTGCTTCTGTACCATAGTTGAAAATAGGCCATGCACAAAGAGAAGTGTGAGCGGAAACGATTACAGCTGTGGATGCGCAAACTCTTGCGAGCTCTTCAACGCAGATAGCGTAAGCGATATGATCTCCGCCTGCTCCACCGTACTCTGTGGGGAAAGGAATTCCCATCATTCCGAGTTCAGCCATCTTCTTCACGTTCTCTTCAGGGAATCTGTGTTCCTTGTCGATATCAGCAGCAATAGGCTCAACTTCGGTCTTGGCGAATTCTCTGACCATTTTTCTTACGAATTCTTGCTCTTTCGTCAGTTGAAAGTTCATTTAAAAGCCTCCTTAAAAATTAATAGTTATATGCTTACGTCGAGCCCTATGTCCCCACGATAAGTCATAATATCATACGCTACCATTAAAGCATTTTTTTTAACACTTTTCAACCCCTATAAAGTTCTTTTTTCAGTACTAGAACAGTCTTAAATGCTCATATTTCCTGTACACTTTCTCCTTCCCTGCCGGTTTTCCGCCCCGATTTGCATTTTTTGTTCCGTCCCTATATAATATAAGGCGCAAAAAATCTAGTTCACCGGCGCCAACTATATCTGCCGGTCCAAAGGAGTAACATGAACGAAAAGAACATATTCATCGTAAGAACAGGCGAAGTCGCTCTCAAGGGCATGAACAAGCCCTACTTCGAGCGCATGCTTTTGGACAGAGTCAAGTCCGCATTGAGAGATCTCGGCGAAGTCGGAAGAGACAAGGATCTGGACATAACCAGAAACGAAGGGCTGATCTTCGTGAGGGCCTCAAAGGATATCGATCCCGAAAGGATCGTAAAGACCGCCTCCAGAGTTTTCGGCGTGGCATCTGTATCCAAGGCCGTAGAGGCTGAGTCCGACCTGGACGCCATCGGAAAAGAGGCTGTTGAATACATGAACCGCCTGATCCGGGAAAAAGGCGTCAAGACCTTCAAGGTGGAGGCCAAGCGGGCGGACAAGACCTTCCCCGTGAAGTCTCCTGAGATAGGACGCATCATCGGAGCCAAGGTCCTCATCGGCTGCAAGGTACTGAAGGTGGACGTTCACGACCCGGACGTGCTGCTTAAGATCGACCTGAGACACGACCGCACATACATCTACGATTCCAAGGTCACCGGCCTGGGAGGTCTTCCTCTTGGAACCAACGGCAAAGGAATGATCCTGCTTTCCGGAGGCATCGACTCCCCCGTAGCAGCCTGGATGATGGCGAAGCGCGGTATGATGCTGGAAGCGGTGCACTTCCACTCCTACCCCTATACATCCGAGAGAGCCAGGGAGAAAGTCATCGAGCTGGCAGGGCTGGTGGCAGCTTACACCGGCAAATTCAAAATGCATATAATCAATCTCCTTCCCATCCAGGAGGAGATCGTCAAAAACTGTCCCGAAGAGGAGACCACCATTCACGTGAGACGCTTCATGATGATGATCGCTCAGCGTCTGGCCCAGGGAAGCGGCTGTCAGGCCCTGATCACCGGTGAAGACCTGGGACAGGTAGCCTCACAGACTGCAGAGGCCCTGGTGGTCACGGACAACTCTGTGACCATGCCTGTTTTCCGTCCCCTGATCGGAATGGACAAGATAGAAATTATGGACAGAGCCATGGAGATCGGTACATACGAAAAGTCCATAGAGCCCTATGAGGACTGCTGTACCGTATTCCTTCCCAAGCATCCTGCCACCAAGCCAAAGCTGGACAGGATCCTGGAAAGCGAGTCCCGCCTGGACGTAGAGGGCCTTGTGGAAAGAGCTGTTGAGTCCAAGGAAACGGTGACCATCGTTCCGGGCAGGCTGCCTGAAAAGTAAGGGGATCCCCTTCTTTCAACAAAAACGTTTACAATATCTGTTACCTACAAGGAGGTGTTAAGATGACAGAATATAAGAGACCAGAACCTAATGATGTTTTCAGATTCTTCGAAGAGATAGCGAAGATCCCTCACGGTTCCTACAACACGACTGCGATCAGCAATTATCTTGCAGATTTCGCAAAGGAACGGGGACTGAACTATGTTCAGGACGAGATCGAGAACGTCATCATCTACGGTCCTGCTTCAGAGGGCTATGAGGATGCGGAACCCGTCATCCTTCAGGGCCACATGGACATGGTATGCGAGAAGGAGACCGGTCTTGATATCGACATGAAAAAAGAAGGCATCAAGCTCATGCTTGACGGTGACTTTCTCACTGCCGACGGTACCACCCTCGGCGGAGACGACGGCATCGCTGTTGCAATGATGCTTGCTCTTCTTGACTCAAAGGAATACAAGCACCCTGCTCTTGAGTGCGTATTCACCGTTGACGAGGAGACAGGTCTGGAAGGTGCAGAGGGCATCGATGTATCCAATCTTCACGGAAACAAGATGATCAACATCGATTCCGAGGAAGAAGGAATCTTCACCGTAAGCTGCGCAGGCGGCTCCTCCGGTGAGGGCCACATTCCTGTCACCCGCGTGAAGGCACAGGGGGCCGCGTATGTTTTGCGCCTCAACGGTCTTCTCGGCGGTCACTCCGGAATGGAGATCGACAAAGAGAGAGCCAACTCCGACATCGTAATGGGAAGGATCCTGTCGGATCTTTCATCCAAGGTAGTATTCAAGCTTGTGACCTTCAAGGGCGGCGCTTTCGACAACGCCATTCCCAAGGACACCACAGCTGAGATCCTGGTAACTTCCGGCGAGGAGTTCCTGGAGGCCATGGTGGACGATATCAGGGCAAAGCTTCAGAATGAATTCCACGCATCCGACCCCGGTCTCTGCCTGGAACTCACCAAGGCTGATGCTCCCTCATGCGACCCTATCGACAGCGAGAGCACATCCAGGATCATCGCCTTCCTCATGAACGTTCCCAACGGTATCATCAACATGAGTATGGACATCAAGGGACTTCCCGAAGTCAGCCTCAACCTGGGCGTATGCGAGCTTAAGGAGTACGAATTCAGGACACTTCACGGCTTAAGAAGCTCTGTTGAGTCAAGGCTCATGTTCCTCCAGAAGAGACTGACCAGCTACTACCTGCAGTTCGGCGGAACCATCGAGCATAAGCTCTTCTACCCCGGCTGGGAGTACAAGCCCGATTCAGTTTTGAGAGATACCTGCGTGGAGGTCTTCAAGGAAGTATACGGAAAGGAACCCGAAGTAGTTGCCACCCACGCCGGTCTTGAATGCGGCTTCTTCGCAGGCAAGATGGGACCGGACTTCGATGCAGTATCCATCGGTCCTGACATGTTCGACGTCCACTCCCCCAACGAGAAGCTTTCCATCCCCTCCACCCAGAGGACATGGAACTTCCTGCTGAAGGTGCTGGAAGCCCTGAAATAGTACAAAGAGTCAAAAATGCTGCCCCGAGGGGCAGCATTTTTTATGCCATTATAAGTTCTATCGTCTTAACTATCTGCTCCGAATCGATCCAGCCCCCATAGCTGTCACCGATTATGAATAGATTTTTGCCCAGGTCATAGCCGTTTCTTCTGTAGAGCTGTATCTTCTTCAGATTATCCATAAGGTACTCGTCGTCATCGATCTTTCCCAGGTATTCCAATATTACTTCAGTGCCGTCTGGCTTTAGTATCACAAAGTCCGGGACTCTTTTCACAGTCATGCCGTTCTCGTCCACAAGGCGGATGGTCTGCTCATATCTGAATGGTACACCAAGCATCTTCAAAGTGTTATATATGATTACCTCCCCCTTGGATCGTACACGGGTGCCGTCACAAGTCCTGTGAGTCCTGTTCTTATCCAGTTCCACCCCGTTGGCCTCGTAAGGCATTTTGAGCCAGTCCCCGGGGGAAATCACGCCGGGACACTTGTTCACCAGGCCCGTATGATCCACGTTGATGGGCTTGAGCAACGCATCGATGGCTTCCGGGTCGTAACGATAATGGCTCTTCTCAACTGCCCGGATGAAACGTTTGAGCAGCCTCCTGTTCTTCTTCAAGACCGACCTCAGCACCTCATTGTACTTGAACTGCTTGAAGCGTATTACGCGGGGATCGGTGGAGGTGCCGAAAGGAACAGTGTGACAAATACCATCTTCATCTTTGAATTCGTAATAGTATCGTTCTGCTAAGCTGCCCCGTTTAACTCTAAGATGCCCTTTTAACTGACCGTTTTCAAATACAAGGTCACCGCAAACGCCATCCAGTTTACACTCTCCAAGTCCTTCCAAAAACAGATCTACACTTGCCATTTCATCTTGGAGGACCTTCTCCAGATCTTTAAAAATGTGATCACCCCCTCTTGATCATTTTCACATCAAAATACCCTGGCTCGATAGTACACTCATTTTCTTCTCTGTGCAATGTGCCAAACAGAATCCTTCAGGCCTAGTGCGTGCCTTGTTTTCCGTTGGGACGCAGTTTTTTGCATTGCTGGGTTCATTATGACTGCAAAAAATGTTTGCCAACGGAAAGCGCCCAGTCATTTATTCCGTTGGAACGAGGTTTTTTGCGTAGAGAGGTTCATTCTGACCACAAAAAATAGCCGCCAACGGAAAGCGGCCACCCCTAAGTATCACAAAAGCCCTTCATAAGAAGGGCTTTACTTCTTACCGAAAGCTTCCCAGCTTCCTGAAGGTCTCCACCGCGCTCTTCAAAGTGGCGAAGGCGTGGTCGATCTCTTCTCTCGTGGTGAATTCGCTCAAGCTGAACCTGAGGGCTCCTTCGATCTCCGCAGGCTTGAGGCCCATGGCGTTAAGCACGTGGGAGCCTTTTTTGGAGCTGTGGTTCGAGGAGCAGGCGGAGCCTGTTGACACGAAGACTCCCTGCTGCTCAAGGGTGTGGAGGAGCACCTCTCCCCTTGTCTTCAAAAAACTCACGTTCAGCACCGAGCACACTCCGTCCTCGGGGGAATTGATCCTTACGTCGGGTATCTCGGAAACGATCCTGTCTCTCAACAGGTCGCGCAGCGCAGCTATCCACTCTCTCTTGCGGTCCAGATCTTTCACGGACATCTCCGCGGCCAAACCTGTACCTGCGATGCCGGGGACGTTTTCCGTGCCGGAGCGGAATCCCCTTTCCTGGCCGCCGCCAAGCATGAAGGGCGGCTGTTTGGTACCCTTTCTCACGTACAGGACTCCCACGCCCTTGGGGCCGTGGAACTTGTGGCAGGAAAGAGACATGAGGTCAACGTCTCTGAAATTGCCCTTCATGTCGATCTTTATCTTGCCGAAAGCCTGAACGGCATCGGTGTGAAGAAGGATGGAAGTGCCGTGAGCCTTGTTGTACTCGGCCTTGATGCGGCCGATCTCCTCTATGGGCATTATGGCGCCGGTCTCGTTGTTAACTGTCATCACTGAGATCAGAATGGTATCTTCGGTGAGAGCGTTTTTAAGTTCTTCAAGGTCTATCCTGCATTTTTCGTCCACCTTAAGGCGCACCACCTCGAAGCCCCGTCTTTCCAGCTCGTTCAAAGGCTCCAGGACCGCGGGATGCTCCACCTGAGTGGAAATGATCCTTTTGCGGTTGGGCCTGGGTCTTCCTGAGGGACCGGCGCAGCCGAGGATCACGGTATCATCCGACTCTGTGCCGCAGGATGTGAAAAACACTTCGTCCGGGCTGCAGCCTATGGCCCCGGCCACCTGCTGCCTTCCCGTCTTTACGGTCTTTTCCGCTTCGAAGCCCAGGGCATGGAGAGACGAAGGATTGCCGTATGTATTTTTTGCGATATGGGCCATGAGGTCAGTGACTTCATCGTACTGCCTGGTAGTGGCCGAATTGTCAAGGTATGCGATCATTTTATCTCCCTGTGAATATGTTCATCCATTTTTTGGAGTAGAATCTTCTGTAGCTTGCGATGGTCTTGACCACCTCGCCTATGGCCACCAGGGCCATGCAGCCTGCCAGGGGCCATTTAAGGACGTATACGGATATGAATGCCAGGGGCACGTTCAAGAGCCAGTTCAGGCCGGCGTCCACGAAGAATCCCCATATCGTATCTCCGCCAGGTCTGAGTATTCCGCAGATGAAGGTATAGGACAGCATCCTCGGCGACATGGTGAGAGCCGACACGAGAAGTGTGTCCATGATCATCTTGTTGACCTCGGGTTCGTAGTCATAGATCCCTATAATGAAGCCTCTGGAAAGAATGAGTCCTACGGTGCAAATGATGTTGGCAGCCCATACCAGGCGCAGGCATTTTTTCGCACTGAGGAAGGCTGCATCGGTGTTTCCGCGCCCCAGTTCCTGGCCCACTATGACCATGCATGCGTTGGCTATGCCGCAGAATATGGCCATGAATATGTCAGACACTGTCATGGAGATCTGAGACACCGCCAGGGCAGTTCCCTTCGCATCGATGTGGCCGTAAATGGCATAGGTGGTGCTGAAGCTCAGGATCCAGAGGAACTCGTTCAAGACCACCGGATAGGCGGTCTTTATGACCCTCTTGAGCAGTTCCTTCTCATACTTAAGCTCTCTTAAGGTCGCCCTGAGGGGATGCCCCTTGGAGAGATAAACGTAAAGGAGCAGAATGGAAAGCTCTATGACCCTGGATATAAGGGTGGCCGCAGCGGCTCCCTTGGCTCCCATGGCGGGCATGCCGAACTTTCCGAAGATCAGCACCCAGTTCAAAAATATATTCAAGCTGACCGCCACAGCGTTGAACACCGTGGGCCACTTCAGCATGGCAATGGCTCTGGAATTATAGGAAATGGTGAAGGTTATCCCGGTGATTATGAAGGTGAAGACCGCGATCCTCATGTACTCCGTTCCGATGGCCACCACTTCAGCGTCCTTTGAGAAGATTGAGATCAGCTCCGGAGCGAACACCCATGCCAGTATGGTCATGGGAACTCCCGCAGCCAGCACCACTGAATACGCTACGCCCAGAAGCTTCCTCAGGGTCTTCAGATCTCTGATCCCCCAGTACTGCACAGCGAACACCCCGACTCCCGAAAGGAAGCCGAACACCGTGTTGAGATACACCATGGTGATCTGGTTGGCGGACCCAACGGCGGCCAGAGCCTGGGTGGAGAGTTTTCCCACCATGATGGTATCACAAAGCCCAACAGCGAAGATTATCAGCTGCTGTATCATTATTGGGAAGCCGATCTTCACAGCCTCCGTATAAAACGCTTTGTTCCCTCTTGAAAGGAGACTCTCTTCCATTCCTAAAAACCACCTGTAAAACATGAGGGACAGATGAGCTGTCCCTCATGATATTTTCTTTAGTTGCCGCAAAACATCTGCGCCCCACCCTACTACCTTGCGTAGTCGATGGCTCTGGTCTCGCGGATAACGTTGACCTTGATCTGGCCCGGATATTCCAGTTCAGACTCGATCTGCTTGGAGATCTCTCTTGCGAGATAAGCCATCTCGTCGTCCTTGATCTCCTCAGGCTTGGCAATGATCCTGATCTCACGGCCTGCCTGGATGGCGAAGGATTTCTCAACACCGGGGGTGTTGTTTGCGATCTCCTCCAGCTTCTCAAGACGCTTAACATAAACGTCAAGAGTTTCCCTTCTGGCACCGGGACGTGCAGCGGACAAAGCGTCAGCAGCTGCGATGAGCACCGCCTCCATGCTCTTGGGCTCGTAGTCCCCGTGGTGAGATGCCATGCCGTCGATGACGGCCTGGGATTCCTTGTATTTTTTGAGGATGTCGATACCGATATCCACGTGAGTTCCCTCGTACTCGTGGTCGAGAGCCTTGCCTATGTCGTGAAGAAGGCCTGCCCTCTTGGCCAGCTTGATGTCCAGTCCCAGTTCACCTGCCATGAGTCCAGCAAGGTGGGAAACTTCCACGGAGTGCTGGAGCACGTTCTGTCCGTAGGATGTTCTGTACTTAAGTCTTCCCAGGATCTTCACAAGTTCAGGATGCAGGTTGTGGATGCCGCACTCGAAAGCAGCGTTCTCGCCGGCTTCCTTGATGATCTGGTTCACTTCCTTCTCTGCCTTGTAGACCATCTCTTCGATCCTTGCAGGGTGGATCCTGCCGTCGACGATGAGCTTCTCAAGGGCTACCCTTGCCACCTCACGTCTTACGGGATCAAAGCCGGAAAGGATGACTGCCTCAGGAGTATCGTCGATTATCAGGTCAACTCCAGTCAGAGTCTCGATGGCTCTGATGTTTCTTCCTTCACGGCCGATGATACGACCCTTCATCTCGTCGTTGGGAAGGTTCACCACGGATACCGTGGACTCGGCCACCTGGTCAGCTGCGCATCTCTGGATGGCGTTTACTATGATGTATTTCGCCTTCTTGTCAGCCTCTTCCTTGGCCTTGGCCTCGATGTCCTTGATCATGATGGAAGCATCGTGCCTGACGTCCTTCTCCACGTTCTGGAGCAGGATCTGCTTGGCCTCCTCCTGAGTATATCCGGAGATCCTCTCCAGTTCAGCAGTCTGGTCAGCGATCACCTTGTCAAGGTTCTTGTGCTTTGTGATCAGCCCCTGTTCCTTCTGGGCAATACTTTCTTCTTTTTTCTCGATGCTCTCTGTTTTACGGTCTAAGTTCTCCTCTTTCTGAAGAAGTCTGCGCTCGGTCCTCTTGGCCTCGTCCCTTCTCTCCCTTGCATCCTTCTCTGCTTCAGATCTTATTCTTCTGGCCTCTTCCCTGGCCTCTTTCTGTGCGTCCTTCTTGATACTTTCGGACTTGTTTTCCGCATCTAATATCAGGTTGCGGGCTACCTGCTCAGCAGAGCCGATCGCCCTCTCGCCAACGGTTTTTCTGTATATGTAACCGATCAAAACGCCGAGAATCAGCGTTATGACCGCGATGATAACAGTCAAAACTACTGGATTCATATGCATCTACCTCCTTATTCAATTTTCGTATATAAAATCCTGAAATTCAATTAGATTCGTATACACTCATACAAAGTTGATTATATTATATCTACCTTCAAATTGTCAATGAGATTGTAGGGCGCAAAACAAAAGAGCCCCCACCTGAAAGTGAAGAGCTCCCTATCTCTTATCCATGGTCTCTACAGTGACATCACACGTCCTGCGATCTTGTAAAAGTTGTGATAAATGTAGGTGTCCGGCTGGAAAACTGCAGGCATTCCCAGATTGGTGGAGATGTGGATATTCACATCCTCTTTGACTATGCCGATGAGCCTTCTTCTGATGACTTCGGGCATGTCCTCCAGGGAAAGCTCGTAACCCAGCTTCACCAGATCCACGTTGACCTTGTTCAAAATATAGTGGATCTTTGTGATCTTCTGATCCATGAGATTGGCTGTCACCGCCTCCGCATCTCTTATGGAAGAGTACTCCGGAGTGATTATCATTATGATCTGATCCGCTCCTCCTGTGGCGATCTGAAGACCGTCATCCAGGCCTGCGGGGCAGTCCACTATGACGTAGTCGAATTTTTTGCTCAGCTTGTTACAGAGCACCTGCATGTGTAAGGGGGTAAACTCCCCTTCATCCGGTCTGGGGCTTGCTGCCATGAAGTACAGTCCGGGGAAGGATTTGTGCTTGATCAGGGCCTGTTTGATACGGCACACTCCGCTTAACACGTCTGATACGTCATAGACCACGTTATCTTCCAAGCCAAGATAGAGGTCGAGATTCCTCAACCCCGTGTCCATGTCTATGAGACACACACGGTTATCTCTCTTGGCCAGCATGGCCCCGAGATTTGCCGCAAACATTGTTTTGCCCGTTCCGCCCTTGCCGGAACATACTACGATAGTTTTTCCCATAACAGAAATATTGTATCCCTATTCAGGACATTTTTCAAGCACGATTCATAAAGCCCTGCTCTTTCATGCTCCGAAATGACCCGTCGCCGATTATTATATGATCCAACACCCTGATGCCCAGTATGTCTCCACACTCCATCAGCCTCTTGGTGACCTTGATATCGTCATCAGAGGGCTCCGGATCGCCGGACGGATGGTTGTGGGCGAAACAGACGCAGGCAGCCCCGCGCCTGATGGCCGGCTCGAAGGTCTCTCTGGGGTGCACCGGGGCGCCGGCCAGATCTCCTATGGACACCGTCTCCAGTCCCATGACCTCCAGCCTGACATTCAAAAGCAGCACCTTGAAATGCTCCTTTTTTAAGTGCCTCATGTCCTCCATGAAAAAATCCGCAAGCTCCCTGGGCGTGCTGATCTTTCTTCTCTTTTTCCCTCCGGGTGAAGACGCTCTTCTGCCCAGTTCCAGCGCGCAGATTATGGTGGCGGCTTTCTTGGGCCCGATTCCCGGCAGATCTATGAGATCCTCTGCCGAGATCTCGCAAAGTCCGGCGAGTCCTCCCGCCGAGCTCAATACTCTCTCGGCCAGACCTATGGCGGACATTCCGCCCACGCCTGAGCCCAGGAGCACAGCGATCAATTCTGAATTGGAAAGCGAGCCGCTTCCGTATGAAAGCAGCTTTTCCACCGGCCTTTCCTCCGAAGGCAGTTCCTTAATGTTCATCTCTTATCCTTTTACCCCTTTCCCTTTTTAAGGAGCTCCCCTTGCTCCCTGTTACACTCTTATTGAGAGGTCACACTGTCGATTATGAAGTTCACCACTTCATCGATGGTCATGTTGGTGCTGTCTATGAGCACGGCGTCCTCAGCCTGTCTCAAAGGCGATACGTCGCGGTGTGAGTCATTGTAATCTCTCTTGATCACATCCTCCAGCACCTGCTCATATCCCTCAGATGTGCCCTTCTCTCTCAGTTCCAGATATCTCCTCATGGCCCGCTCTTCAGCAGTGGCCGTAAGGTAGAACTTCTGCTTGGAATCCTTGAGCACCACAGTGCCTATATCCCTGCCGTCCATTATTATGGACTTCCTGTCACCCATGGCTCTCTGGAGTTCCACCAGCTTCTCCCTGACGATCCTGAAAGCAGAGCAGTCCGATGCGGCCTTGGATATCTCCTGGGTCCTGATGAGATCGCTCACGTCCTCTCCGTCCAGATAGATCCTCTCCTTCTCGAAGTCCACGTCAGTCTCATCCAGCATCTTCTGAAGTTCATCATTCTCTTCCATCTCAAGACCCAGCCTCAGCATCTTGAGACCTATGGCCCTGTACATGGCTCCGGTATCGATGTACTCGATCCCCAGTCTGGAAGCCACCAGCTTGGCAACAGTGGATTTACCGGCTCCGCTGGGACCGTCTATAGCTATACGGAATCTCTCGCTCATTTCTTCTTCCCTACCAGCTTCTCTACCTCAGTGATGAAGGTATTCACGTCTGTAAACTGCCTGTATACAGATGCAAATCTGATGTAGGCCACTTCGTCCACCTTCTTCAGTTCCTCCATAACAAGCTCGCCGATGCGCTTGGAATCGATCTCTTTCACCATGAGATTGTTCAGTTCGCGCTCCACGGAATTTACGATGTTCTCCATGGTCTCGGCGGACACGGGTCTCTTCTCGCAAGCTCTGGCAATTCCCCTGAAAAGCTTGTCGCGGTCGAAGGCCTCCCTGCGCTTACCGTCGGATTTGATGACCATAAGTATGGATTCCTCCACCTTCTCATAGGTGGTGAATCTGCGGCCGCACTTGTCGCAGCCTCTTCTTCTCCTTATGGCATGCCCGTCCTCAGTAGGTCTTGAATCGATGACCTTAGTATCGATGTTGTCACAATATGGACACTTCATTTTGATCCTCCCACAAGAAAGGGACATCTAAGGCCCCTTTTCTTCCAAAAACCACAATCCTTAACGGATCACAGGAATATGTTACCACATTTTGTGGTTTGCGTCCATCGGTCTGCGCAAAAAATCTAAAGCGCAGACCGGAATAATTGCCCGGCCTGCGCCGCCATTCAAACTTTGGATGTTTTGCGAAATGCCCTTACTCAGCAGCAGCCTCGCTGTTTCCCTTAAGCTGGTCATAGAGCTTGTCCAGCACCTTGTCAAGATACATGTTGGTGGGTACTTCGTACATCTCCATGTATTCCTGAACGGGAGTTCCGTAGTATGTCTCGAACTCTTCAGCATCCTTAACGCCGAAGCCGTCCATGTATTCCTTGATCTGATCGGAGTATTCCTTGTCGGATACCTTGATGCCTTCCTTGTTGCAGAGGGCGAAGATCACAAGCTTGGAGCCGATCTGGCTCTCAACGTAGCTGTGGAGCTGTGAGTTGAAGGTCTCCTCATCGCCGAAGTATGAAGCTACGAAATCCTCCCAGTTCATGCCGCTGGATGTGGCATAGCCCTGATACTGCTCACGAGCTACCTGAAGCTGCTTTTCAACTTCGTCTTCGGGATACTTGAGGACCTCTGAGTTGTCAAGGATCTGCTGATAGAGTTCTGACTTGGCATCGTATATGGCCTGCTCGTCAGCTTCTGTCTGCAGAGTATTTCTGATGTACTCTCTGTACTCCTCTTCAGTCGTAGCTTCTCCTTCACTGTTGGTTTTGAAGAATTCCTCGTTGAGTTCAGCCTGCTGAGACTCAGTCTTGGAAACTATGGTGACTTCAAAGGTCACGCCTTTTCCTGAAAGTTCAGTGTTGTTGGGATAAGGATCGGGGAAGCTGAGGTCCAGAGTCACGGTCTCTCCGATGGAGTGACCATAGAGACCGCTTTCAAATCCCTCGATGTATGTGCCGGAGCCCAGTACCAGAGACTGGTTCTCTGCGCTCATTCCGTCCACGGTGGTGCCGTCTTCCAGGGTACCCTTATATGAGATAGTGACTGTATCTCCTTCACCGACCTGACCTTCAGTGACCTCTACCTCAGTGCCTGCCTCAGCCAGTCTGGAGTTAATCTCAAAGTCAACGTCTTCATCCGTAACTTCGGTGGTCTCCACGTTCACGGTGTATCCGGAGTAATCCGGAAGAGTTACGTACTCGTCATAATTATATGTGTCGTAGGGGCTGATATTGATCTTGTACTCAGCACCACAGCCTGTAAACATGACCGCTGTCATAAGGAGTACCAGCAGCAACACCATAAATTTTTTCATTTTTTATATTTCCTTTCTGTCAGTATCGACTGTAATGATCTTTATTTATCCGGAACTATTCGGACGTCCAGCTCACCATTTCCGGTGCCTGTATTGGTCTCGGAACTTCCGTCGGATGTCTGAGATGTATCTTCATTGGCCACAGGTTCAGTTATCTGTATGGCCTTATCAAATATATCGGTATTGGTGACGACGTTCGTTACGTTGTTGATTATACCGTCTCTCAAGTATTTGACCTGGGTCACCAGATTCTCATCCACCAGCTGAGCCGAAAAATCGTTGCCGTAGCAGATGTCGACATAACCCTCGTTGATGCCTACGGAAATGTTCATGCCGCCGCTCATCTGTCCGTAGTCATCGTAGCGCGTCACCACCCTTACGATGGCTCTGCCTATGTCCTTTTTGACTGAGCAGAGGATCAGATCATCGTACTGGGGGAGACTGAGCTTCCTGTCGACTTCAGTGCCTATGACGTACACATCATTGTCCTTTGCAGCCTCATAGATACCGGTATTATTGCCGTAGCCGATCTCCAGAAGAACGTCAGCGTCCTGATCAATGAGAGCCATGGCAGCCTTATATGCGCTGTCCCTGTTTCCTGTACCTGCAAGAGCCGAAACCACATCTACGCTGGAGTTGGCGGACTTGGCTCCCTGAATGAAGCCTGCGGCATATCTTACGAATGAACTGCTCTTATCAGGTGCGATAATACCTATCACGCCGGACTCTGTCATAGCAGCCGCAACATAGCCTGCCAGGTAGGCTCCCTGGTTCTCGTTAAAGGTCACGTTTTCCAGGTTGGGATAGTCCTCCGGCACCTCTACGGTATTGTCCATCCATACGAACTGTACCGATGGGTAGTCGCCGGAAACCTCACCGATCTCCCAAAACTGCTTGCCCACGCAGACCACCATCTCGTGAGATGAGGCGGCTTCGGTCAGGCGCTGCCTGAAATTTTCCCCCTTGCACTCGATGAGATCCGCAGTGATACCTTGGGATTTCAGCTGCTGGGAAGCATCCTTTATGGTCTGTCCTGTGTAATTGTCATCAAAAACATCCGCTGTCAGTATGGCGACCTTAAGGTCTGAAGCAAAAGATTTGCTCCTGTAGCTTACGAATGACAGGCATCCGACTATGGCCGCCAGGACCAGGATCAGGGATATACTTTTTTTCATTTGGAATATCCTTTTCTCTCCGTTTTGAAGATAACTCCTAGTATTATATCACAACAATCCAAGCGCAACAAGTGCGCAAAACATTAAAGTCCGATGATCTCCTTTATGAGTTCCGGTCTCTTCACAGGTTCATCTGAGAACTGGAAGGCCCTCTCTGAAAGCCTTCTGCCGTTCTCCAGCTTGGTCAGGTCATTGCCCATGAGGGTGAGCAAAAGATCTCCTTCCTCTACCCTGTCTCCAACCTTTTTGTTCAAGACTATGCCTGCAGAAAGATCTATCTCATCTTCCTTTGATGCCCTGCCTGCTCCAAGGTGCTGAGAGGCTATGCCTATCTGTCTGGCGTTGATCTTTTCAACGTACCCGGAATGATCAGCTCTAAGTTCCAGAGTGTGTTCTGCCTGGGGGAATAGGCTGTAATCGTAGATCACGTCGCCGTTTCCGCCCTGAGCCTCGATGAACATCCTCATCTGAGTGAGAGCCGTACGGGTCTTCAAGGCCTCCATTGCCAGCTTCTGACCGTCTTCCGGAGTCTCAGCCTTTCCGCCCAGATACACCATGATACCTGCCAGCTTCACCGAAAGTTCTGTGATGTCCTCCGGTCCTCTTCCGTACAGAGTGTCTATTGCTTCCATAACTTCGAGAGCATTTCCCACGGCCTTTCCAAGGGGCTGGCTCATATCGGTGATGCAGGCCACAGTCCTTCGTCCCGCGTCATATCCTATGTCCACCATGAGGTCTGCCAGGGTCACTGCGTCCTCCAGCTTCTCCATGAAGGCGCCCTCGCCGCACTTTACGTCCAGGACGATGGCGTCAGAGCCGGCGGCAAGTTTTTTGCTCATGATGGAGGAGGCGATGAGACCGAAATTGTTCACCGTTCCCGTAACGTCTCTTAAGGCGTACAGCTTCTTGTCAGCAGGGTCTATGTGGCCGCTCTGGCCGATGACCGCCATTCCGATGTCTCTAACCTGAGCTAGGAATTCTTCGGGCTCAAGTTCAACTCTGAATCCGGGAATGGATTCCATCTTGTCCACGGTTCCCCCTGTGAATCCCAGGCCTCTTCCGGACATCTTCGCGATGGGCACGCCGCAGGCAGATGCCAGGGGTCCCACCACCAGGGTGGTCTTGTCTCCTACTCCGCCGGTGGAATGCTTGTCCACCTTGATGCCCCTGATTGAGCTCAGGTCCACCGTGTCTCCGGAATACCTCATGGCGGCCGTAAGAGCATAGGTCTCCTCTCTGTCAAGGCCCTGGAAGTATATTGCCATCAGAAGGGCGGAAAGCTGATAGTCAGGGATGGTGCCTCTGACTGTACCGTCTATCACCCAGTTGATCTCCTCTGATGTGAGAGCTTTGCCGTCTCTTTTTTTGATGATCAGATCATTCATGTTAAATGTCATTTGAGTATCTCCTCTTTAAAAGAAGTTCCGAATCCTGTCTGTTCAGCACCAAGAAGGTCGCACACCGTTGCACCCAGATCCGCGAAACTTGATCTGGTTCCAAGATCTACTCCCGCCTTCACATTCTTGCCGTAAGCGATCAAGGGAACGTACTCCCTGGTATGATCTGTGCCCGTATATGTGGGATCGTTTCCGTGGTCCGCTGTAATGAACAGCACATCGTCCTCTCCCATGTGCTCCATGATCTCAGGCAGTCTCTTGTCGAATCTTTCGATGTTCTCGCCGTATCCCTTGGGATCACGTCTGTGGCCGTACTTGGAATCGAAATCCACCAGGTTGGTGAAGATGAATCCATCGAAGTCCTTGTCCAGAGCCTCCAGTGTATTGTCCACACCGTTCATGTCGTCGGTGTTGTGGACTGACTCGGTCACGCCGTATCCGTTAAAGATGTCGCTGATCTTGCCTACAGCGTAAACCGTAAGTCCTGCCTGCTCCACCTTGTTCAGTATGGTCTCAGCAAAGGGCGTCACCGAATAATCTCTCCTATCGGAGGTCCTTTCGCGCTCGCCGTCTGCGTTTATGATATAGGGTCTTGCGATCACCCTGCCGCAGGCGAACTCGCCCACCAGCATCTCTCTTGCGATCTCGCAGTATCTGTACAGAGTGTCCAGTCCGAACTTCTCAACGTTCATGGCGATCTGGAACACAGAGTCGGCTGATGTGTATACGATGGGCTTGCCGGTGGCTTCGTGCTCATCGCCGTAGTCCTCGATGATCTGTGTGCCGGATGCAGTGCAGTTTCCAAGGCACTGGATACCTATGGCCTCTTCATATTTGTCCATGAATTCCTTGGGGAATCCATTGGGATATGTCTTGAAGGGTACCTCTGTCTTGAGGCCTGCGATCTCCCAGTGACCGGTGGTGGTATCCTTGCCCTTGGAGGCTTCCGCCATCCTTCCGAAGGAACCTATGGGATCCTCCACCTTGAGCTGACCGTCAAGGATGCCTTCTATATTGCCCCATCCAAGCCTCAGCATGTTGGGAATGTGGAGTCCACCGTTAAACTTCCAGATGTGACCGAAGGTATCCACATCATAGTCGCCGTAATCGGGAGCATCGGGCATGGCTCCCACGCCCAGAGAATCCGTTACCACTATCAAAACTTTCATTTCTTTTCCTCCTAGATTATCCTGACCGGCCGGCCCTCTACGTAGTCGTAGCTCACCAGCCTGTATTCCACACCGTTAAGGACACCCTTTATGCCCCTCTTGAAATTTTCCTGCTTGTGAAGATGTCCGTATACACAGGTCTTCACTCCGTACCTTTCCATTAGCTGAGTGAATAGAGAAGGCTGATGCATATCGTTGGTAGGCGGATAGTGCAGCACCCCTATGATAGTCTCGGCGCCGCTGTCTCGCCCGGCCTGAAGGGACCTTTCCAGCCTTCCTGCCTCCCTCAGATATATTTTCATGTCGTGTTCCGTAAACTCATCCGAGCCCGGGCATACCCAGCCGCGGGTGCCGCAGATCGCCACGTTGTCAGCGATATACGCGTCATTCTTTATGAAACGCATCTTGGGGTCCGGGATCATTGAGCCATCATCGCCCTCCGTTGCATAAAGCATGTCCAGACTTTTCTGGGACAGCCACCACAGATCGTGGTTTCCTTTAAAGAAAAGCTTGGTCCCGGGAAGCTCCCTCAGATGGTCAAGGTCCACCTTGGCCTCCTCCAGCTTGAGTCCCCAGGAGATGTCTCCGGCCACGATGACGCAGTCATCGTCTTCCACCAGTTCCATCCAGTTGGTCTTCAGTTTTTGCCAATGATCGTCCCAGATCGGTCCAAAGACAGACATGGGCTTCTGCATTACCCCCTCTTCATTGAAGGAGAGATGGGGGTCAGCGATCGCAAAAAATCTCATTCTCTAAATTATCCTATATCAATATTCTTGATCTTCTGAGTCAAAGTCTCCGTAGATCGCCTTCAAAGTCTCCGGCTCATCGTCAAAGTCCGAATGGCTCATGGCCTCAACGGATCTTAGTTTTTTCTCTATGGCTCTGGTCCTTGCGCCTACCAACTTGTCCAGATCTTCGTCTGCCTGTCTCAGCCTCTTCCTGGTGCTGTCGAGTACAGTAGAGAAGTTGGCGAATTCTGTCTTCACCGCACCCAGGATCTCCCATACCTCGCTGGAATGCTTCTCAATGGCAAGGGTCCTGAAGCCCATCTGAAGGCTGCTCAAGAGAGCCGCCATGGTGGCAGGACCTGCAATATTTACGTGATAGTCCCTCTGAAGGACCTCTATCATGCCTCTGTTCACCACCTCTGAGTAAAGTCCCTCGAAGGGCAGGAACATGACCGCAAAATCCGTGGTATAGGGCGGCGCAATATACTTTTCGGATATATCCTTAGCCTCCGCCTTGATCACCTGTTCCAGAGCCCTCCAGGCCGCTTCCACCAGCTCTCTGCTTCCGCTTTCAGAAGCATCTCTCAGCTTGGCATATCTCTCACCCGGGAACTTGGAGTCTATGGGAAGATATACCGGCCGTTCCCCTTCTCCGGGAAGCTTCACAGCGAACTCCACCCTGTCAGAGGATCCCGGCTTGGTGGCGATGTTCTCCGCATACTGTTCCTTGGAAAGGATCTGGCTGAGAATAGCTCCCAGCTGCAGTTCCCCCAGGGTGCCTCTGGTCTTGACGTTGGAGAGTACCTTTTTAAGATCTCCCACTCCCTGGGCCAGAGTCTGCATCTCACCGAAGCCTTTATATACCTGCTCCAGCCTGTCGCTGACCTGTCCGAAGGAACTGGAGAGCTTGTCATCCAGAGTTTTTTGAAGCTTATCATCCACTGTCTGGCGCATCTTCTCCAGGCTTGCTTCATTCTGGAACGCCATGTCGGAGATCCTGCGGTTCATATCGGATAACCTGGCTTCCATCATGTCCCCGGTCCTGTTCCCCATATCCGTGTAAGATCTGGAAAGGATGCTCAGTTCCCTGGACAGCCCTCTGTTAGAAATGATCAGGGCGACCAGTGCGATGACGATCCCTGCCAGGATTATCGCTCCCACTATCAGAACAGTATTAAGATCCAGACTGCTTAAAGTGTTTTCCATTTTTTCCCCTTTATAAATACCCCCGAGACCGCGGATAAAACTGTTTCAGCTCCCTTGCGGTCAACTTTTCACAAATACATCATATCACTTTTGGGCGCGCAAATAAAGTATTTATCTAGTGAACAATTTTAGATCGAAAAAACCTTAAAAATCCCTTGCTTTTTACAGGTGCCGCATATATAATGATAGTCGCGAATTTATTGTGCTTCGGCGGTCATTAACCCGGATCGCCGGGCCAAGAACAAATAATATAAAGTGGGGTGAAAATTTTATGGCAAACATTAAATCCGCAAAGAAGAGAATCCTGGTTATCAACAAGAAGACAGCGACCAACAGAAGGATCAAGGGACATCTTAAGGACGTTCTCAAGAACTTCGATCTGGCTCTCGCTGAAGGAAGCGTAGAGAAGGCTGAAGAGACTTTCAGACTCGCTGAGAAGGAGCTCATGCAGGCAGCCGCTAAGGGAACCATCTCTAAGAATGCAGCTTCTCGTAAAACTTCAAGACTGGCCGGAAGACTCAACAACTTAAAGGCTGCAAAATAAGTCTCACCCGTCCCCACAGCGCATAAGTTAAATGCGTAAGAATGAGCAACTGCCCAGAGAATGTGTCTCCTCTGGGCTCATTTTTTTAGGAAGATACCATGGCAAAAGACGAAAGAAAAACCATTTTAATAAGAAGAGGCCTTGATAAGGGCTCCTGCATTCCTCTCTGTGACTCTGTGCTGAACTATATCACCATAGATCCCATATCGAGAAGGCTCGAAGACAGAAGCCTGATCGTAACCGGAGGAGAGCGGGACAATGACATGCCTGAGCCCCAGACGCCCAGGCCGGATTCCGTAGCCTATGAGAAGCTTGACCGGGATACCTTTAACGACGGTCTCAGTCTGGGAAGAAACGGAAGGATCCTGGCTCCCCTGGCCGATCCACTTCTGGAAGAGCTTACCGGGTCCTGTGAGGCCAAAGTCCTCACCTTCGACCTGGACGACCAGGATGCCAATTTCTTCGCGCAAAACATCCGAAAAGGCCCTTTAGGCTACAGCTTTGAGCTGGTATACAAGCCTGCATCGGATCTTGGTACGAGAATGATAAATAGGTTCGTGCCCGGCTATGACAAGAACCTTTTCGTGGGAGTTACCATCGCCTCCTCAGATATCAATGACGTTCTCAACTCAGTTATTGCCTTCGGATGCGCATCCCTTATGAAGGTGGAGCCTCAGCACTTAAGAGACGCTCTTCTGAGATACGCCTTCTCTTCCAGACCTAAGGAAGCAAAGCAGGAGGTCACAAAGGAAGATATTCTCGGAATGAGAGACTTTGAAGAAGACTGATAAAGATAATTACAAAAAAGCGGAGCTATCGGGCTCCACTTTTTTATTCTTGTTCTATACCATTTTTTCCGGATCCACCCAGTTGTCGAAATCCTCGTCGGACACAAGTCCCAGAGAAAGAGCAGCCTCTTTCAGCGTCGTCCCCTCCTTGTGGGCCTTCTTGGCGATACTGGCCGCGTTCTCATATCCTATGTGAGTGTTGAGCGCAGTGACCAGCATTAGACTCTTTCTCATGTTTTCGTCGATCTTTTCTCTGTTGGGTCTGAGTCCGTCCAGACAGTTCCCTGTAAATGAAGTCACGGCGTCTGCAAGAAGATTTGCGCTTTCAATGTAGTTGTAAGCGATTACCGGCATGAAAACGTTGAGTTCGAAATTGCCCTGTGACGCTGCAAACCCTATGGTCGCATCGTTTCCCATGACCTGCACGCTGACCATGGTCAAAGCCTCGCACTGAGTGGGATTGACCTTGCCAGGCATGATGGAACTTCCCGGTTCGTTCTCTGGGATGATGAGCTCGCCTATGCCACACCTGGGCCCTGAAGCCAAGAATCTGATGTCATTGGCTATCTTCAGAAGATCCGCCGCCAGAGCCTTCATGGCGCCGTGGGAGTATACCATGGCATCCTTTGAAGTCAGGGAGTGGAACTTATTTTCAGCGGTAACGTAGTCCGCTGAAAGCTCCGCACCGATAAAAGCTGCGGCAAGTTTGTCGAATCCTTTGGGAGCATTAAGACCTGTTCCCACCGCCGTAGCCCCGAGAGCCAGTTCTCTCAGCGGCCCCATGGTATCTTCTATCATCTTTTCAGCATGATCCAGCATGGATCTCCATCCGCTGATCTCCTGTCCCAAAGTGATGGGAACAGCATCCTGGAGATGGGTCCTCCCGGTCTTTATTATGCCGGCGTTCTCCTTCTCAAGCTCCAGAAGCTTGTCTCTCATGAGTGCCAGGGCGGGCAGCAGTTTTTTGTTCAGGACCTCATAGGCCGCTATGTGCATGGCCGTGGGATAGGTATCGTTGGAGCTCTGGGATTTGTTTACGTCATCATTGGGATGGAGCAGCTTCTTCGCCGCCAGTTCGTTGCCCCGGTTCGCCACCACCTCGTTAACGTTCATGTTGGACTGAGTACCGCTTCCCGTCTGATATACCACCAGAGGGAAATTATCGTCCAGTTCTCCCGACAGGATCTCACGGCAGACTTTCTCAATGATCCCGGCCTTTTCCTCAGCGAGCACACCCAGTTCCAGATTTGCTTTCGCTGCAGCAAGCTTGAGCACCGCGAAAGCCCTAATTATCTCCACGGGCATAATAGAATGGTCTCTTCCTATATCGAAGTTCTCCAGGCTCCTCTGAGTCTGGGCACCCCAGTATTTATCCGCAGGGACCCTGACCTCCCCCATGGTATCATGTTCTATTCTGTATTCCGGACTCGTCATTTCGCTCCCTCACCTTTCTCCCATGCGTCTCTGACGGCAGCCGCCACTCTCTTGACCACGATGGGATTGAACCCGTCGGGCAGCACGTACTCCGGTGACAGTTCATCATCCGGTACTGCTTCTGCGATGGCTCTTGCAGCCGCCTCCTTCATATCCTCTGTTATTCTTTTTGCTCTGCAGTCCAGAGCGCCTCTGAAGATCCCCGGGAAAGCCATTACGTTGTTCACCTGGTTGGGGAAGTCTGATCTTCCTGTTCCAACCACGTATGCCCCGGCCTCCTTCGCAAGATCAGGCATTATCTCCGGGACCGGATTGGCCATGGCGAATACAATGGGATCTTTGGCCATTGAGCGGACCATGTCCTGGGTAACGAGGTTAGGCTTTGAAACGCCTATGAATATGTCCGCGCCCTTCATGGCTTCAGCCAGATCGCCCTTTAAATTGTCCTTGTTGGTGATCTTTGCCATCTTTTCCTGTTCGGGATTGTTGGATGGCGCTCCTTCGTATACAGCGCCGTTTATGTCAACAAGTATGATATCGCCGATATGGAATCTCATCAGCATCTTTGCGATGGATATTCCTGCAGCTCCCGCACCGTTGATAACCACCCTGAGGTCCCCCGGAGTCCTTCCGCTGACCTTTATGGCATTGAGTATCCCTGCGGTCGCAATGATCGCTGTACCGTGCTGATCATCGTGGAAAACAGGTATATCGCAGGTCTCTACAAGTCTCTGCTCTATCTCAAAACACCGGGGCGCAGAGATGTCCTCCAGATTGATGCCGCCAAAACTTTTGGAGATCAGCTGCACGGTCTTCACTATCTCGTCGGGATCCTTTGAGTCTATAAGGATCGGCACTGCGTCCACGCCCGCAAAAGTCTTGAAGAGCGCACATTTGCCTTCCATTACCGGCATGGCAGCTGAGGGGCCGATGTCTCCCAGACCCAGTACTGCGGTACCGTCCGTTATTACAGCCACGGTGTTGCCCTTTCCCGTGTAGACATATGCCAGATCCTCGTCCTTTTCTATTTCAAGACAAGGCGCAGCGACTCCGGGCGTATAGGCTATGGACAGTTCTCCTTTGTTGGTGATGGTCGCCTTGCTTTCAATGCTCAGTTTTCCTCTCCATTCAGCATGTTTTTCAAGAGCCACTTTATTAAGATCCATTATATTCTTCCTCCGTGTTAAATCTATATTTGTGTTCCCATGAGCACCGATTCCTGTCGGTCAGATTTTTTCCTCAAAAAGTTTCCATGTTTTCGGGGGTCTCGGACTGTATTCCAGAGATTTAAGAAATTCCTCATTCATGTGTATACCGAGGCCCGGTCCATCAGGCAATTCCAGATATCCATCCTTCACCTTGATCTGATTGAAGGACATCTTGTCCCCTATCTCTTCATGCCAGGGGAAGGTCTCCACTGAACTGAGGTTGGGCATGGTACAGGCGGCGTGTATGGTGGCGTTCAGTGAAACGGTGGAGCTGTTACAGTTATGAGGACCTACCTTGATATAGTTGGCTTCAGCTATGGCGGCGATATCACACATTTCTGCGATGCCTCCCACCACTGAAACGTCAGGATTGATATAGTCCACGCAATTGAGCTTGCACACTTCGTTGAACCAGCGCTTCCCGTACATCGCCTCCCCTGCCACCAGAGGAAGGTCTGTTTTCATCTTAATGTCCCTGAGCACATTCAGATCATCCGGTCCTATTGGTTCCTCGTACCAGCATATGTTGTACTTCTCGATGGCCCTGGCCACGCTCAGCGCCAGCCTTGCGTCCGTGGTCCTCCATACGTCGATCATTATTCTGTAGTCAGGTCCAAGCCCCTCCCTGAAGTGTGCGATCCGAGCGATCATCTCGTCCTCAGTTTCGTCATTTGCAAAGGGGTAGAGTTTGAAGGCGCTGTAGCCGTACCTTGCTGCCAGCTCCCTGGCCATGGACACTTCCTCATCGGGGGTCTTGACTCCGTCGGGTCCCAGGTTGGCGTAGGCCGGCAGTTTTTTGTGCACCGGTCCTCCCAGAAGGTCGTAAACGGGGACCCCCAGGGACTTCCCGAGAATGTCGTACATGGCAATCTCTATGCCGCTGAAAGCGCAAAACAGGTCTATGCCCGGCCGCCGCTCACCGAAAAGATTGTATCCCCAGTTGCGGAACCGGCTTATCATGCAGGGATCGCTCCCCACCAGATACGCCTTCATTTCCTCTATGTGGGTAACTGTTGATCTCTCACGGTCGGCCAGCGTATAGCACTCTCCCCACCCCGATATCCCTCTGTTGGTCTCGATCTTGACCAGAAGGAACTGTTTGGTGCCGCTCCAGTTGTATGTCACTTCCGATGCAGGTACTGTGGGTACGATGTAGGTTTTGATATCTGTGATCCTCAGGTCGCTCATGTCTTCGCACGCCTCCTCGTATCAGCTTAAAGTCAGTCTCTGACCGAAAGTGCCGTAATTTCACGGACGTCAGAAACATTTTCCAGATTCATGATCAGTTCATACAGTTTTTCGGATCTTTCTGTCCCCAGCAAAGGCGTAGAACAGTTCATAAATTTTTCCTTTAGGTCTTCGTCCGGTATCGGATCTGTGAGATGCCCCACCGGGAAGTTCCTGACGGTCTCAAACACGCGTCCGTCCTTCAGTGTCACCGTGACCTTTGCCGGACCGTTGCCGGCCTCAGAAGGCAGGTGGTTGTAATCATCGATCTCATACATCACGGATTTTTTGATGGCATCCTGTATCTCGGGACGCTCTATGACGTCCTTTCTGTAGTAGTCGGGCACATTGGGCAGTCCGGCCATGTAAAGACCTATCTGGAATCCCACGCTGAACTTCGCCTCCTCACCGTCCTTGGGATCTGGATTTCTCAGTTCCCTTATGGACGCGGCGGAAAGACCCATTTCGATCTTCTCCACCTCAGAAAGGGTGAACTCATTTTGCTTTGCGATGTCCAGGAAAGCATCAAAGGGTCTGTGTCCGCTGCTGCAGGACGGCCATCTCTTGATGGTGAATCCCGGGGCACATATATCCCAGTCCTTTCCCATGGATCTCATCACTCTTTCAAAATATCCGTCTTCATCTCTCAGACCTGCATACTCAAATATGTAGCCCTCTTTACCTTCAAGAGCGATCTCTGAAGCAGTGATACCGTCTCTGGCCAGGATGGCTGCTCTCAGTCCGTCTTCAGCGGTCTTACCGATATGCACTGACTTTGTGAGCGTACCGAAGTTCTCGCGCACGCCGGAAGCCATGGAGGCTGCTATGCCGATGGCATTTGCAGTCTTCTCCCTGCTGAGTCCCATGAGATATGCGGCTCCGGCCGCAGCTCCGATAACGCCGGTTATGCTGCTGCAGTGCCATCCCCTCTCATGAAGGCTCTTGGCCATTATCCTTCCGATCTTGCACTCCACCTCAGTGGCGATGAGAAAGGCCTTTAAGAGGTTAAGGCCTGATTCGCCGTTCTCCTCTGCCAGCGCCAGCACGGTGGGAAGGACCGCCGCCGTCGGATGTCCCAAATTGGAGGATGATGTATCATCCAGTTCCAGTTCATGTCCGGATATCCCGTGAACGAAGGCTGCGTCCCGGGGAGTCAGTTTCTCTCCCTTCCCGCCTACCAAGGTGCAGCTGCCACGGGAAGAGGAAAATAGCGCCATTTTCACAGCGCTAGTTTCTACACCCGTTATCATGGCACCGTAGGTATCTAAAACAGATCTCTTTGCGAGATATAAAGCTTCCTCGGTAAACTCCGCAGGCTCTGCGACGAAATCTGCGATAATGGTGCTGATGCTCATTATTCTGCCTCCCTGATCATCTGATCTGCAGTTTCGAAAAGCTTTTTCTTTGTGGCGGCAAGGAGATCCCTCTTTCCGCGCCACTCTTTTTCTTTTCCGTCTAGATATTCGAAGCCGCTGTCTATCATGGCCTGGACGCAGACAGGGCTCGGTCCTCCGGGCAAGGTGCGTCTCATTACGTTTTCCACGGGATCCAGAGCGTTCTTTATGTCTTCTTCAGACATTCCGACGCTGATGTTGAGTACCTCCTGTGCGGCCCTGTCGATAAACTCCGAATCTATGGCGTGAACGCTGCGCTTCTCTTTGTCGGCATTCACCACCACTCTTCCGACTATGGCCTTTGCCGCAGAGAACGAAAGCCCGTATGACATTACCATCTTGTCCGCAAGGTCTGTCACGGTGGAAAATCCGTCCGCCGTCACCTTGAGGGCACGTTCACGGTCCACTTCAAGGGTCCTGACTATGCCTTCCAGCAGATATGTGCTGTCCAGCGTCAGCTGTGCGATCCTGTAATATCCGCTGACGACGAATCCCGGTTCGCGGCCGTTCCCCAGGGGATAAGCCTTCATGGTGGTCAGCATCTCCTGAAGAATTCCGAAGGTCTTTTCCCCGGATCCTCTCAGAGTTTCCAACGCCACAGGGTTGCGCTTCTGCGGCATGATAGTGCTGTAAGAGCAATATGGCAGAGCCAGACGGGATATGCCCACTTCGTTCATGTTCCAGAGAAGCAGGCTTTCGCACATTCTTCCCACATTGCTGAGATATATGGCCATTGCCGCAGCAGGTTCGTAAGCAAAATCCACCGCAGCTATTGCATCCATCGAATTGATCATCACGCTGTCAAAGCCCAGGAGTTCGGCTACCCTTTCGCGGTCCAGATCGAAACTGGTGGTGGCGATGGCAGCACCTCCCATGGTGCTCTGATTAACCCTGGCGTAGCTCTCAAGGATCCTGTCAAGGTCCCTCTGGAACATCTGGAAGCACCCGGTGTAGAAGTGCCCCAGCGTTATGGGCTGGGCCTGCTGTGAATGATGGGTATATCCCGGGATCACCGTGTTCTTGTGTTCTTCTGCCTGGACCAGCAAGGTCTTCATCAAAAGAGTCATGGCTTCACAAACATCAAGTATGGTCTCCCTCACGTGCTGACGCTCTATGGTGGAGTTCATGTCATTGCGCGAGCGTCCCGTATGTATCTTACCTCCCACTTCGATACCCAGCCTGTCGATGAGCCATTCCTGGATATTTGAAAAGAGATCGGTAAGTCCCGGCCGCAGCTCTATCCTTTCAGGCCCCATTTCCTTGATCTCAAGGAGAGCCTTCATTATATCGGCGGCATCTTTTTTGCTGATTATTCCCTGTTCAGCCAACATGATCACATGGGCAAAGTGATTCTCCAGCTGACTGTCGAAAGATTCTATGTCCTCTGCGACAGTACCATTAGCGTGATCATCCAGTATTTTGAGGTCGCGCCCTTCGTAGGGCACATAATAAGTCTCTTTATCCATGTATAAACCTCTGTTATAGTTTCAACTGTCAGTAAAAATGAAAGATGCGGACATTCCCCGCACAGAGGAATGTCCGCAGGAAATGTCAAGATCACTCTTCGATCTTCTGTCCCCAGAGCCTGGAGGCAAGTACGTAGAAGACTACCAGTATCACTACTGCAATAACTACGCCTACTCCCGCTCCTATGCCGGCGAATCCGACGATCAGATAAGCGAAAAATGAGGCACATGCAGCCAGTAATGCATATGGCAACTGAGTCCTGACGTGGTTGATGTGGTTGCAGCCGCCCGCCATTGAAGACATAACGGTCGTATCCGAAATGGGTGCGCAGTGGTCACCGAAGAGTGATCCGCTGAGCACTGCTGCGATGGTAAGAGGAATACCGATTCCGAAGGCGTTAGCCATTCCGATTCCAAGAGGAAGCAGGATAGCCATGGTGCCCCAGGAAGTACCGGTAGCGAAACTGATCACGGCTCCGATAAGGAAGATCAGAGCGGGAACGAGCTTCGGTGAAAGGATTCCTGTTGTGGAGTCTACGATGAACTGTGCGGTTCCCATCTGAGAGCAGACAGAACCGACGCCCCATGCCAGGATGATGATGACCAGGATGCCTGCCATTCTCTTAACTCCGTCAACAAATGTATCAACGATTTCTGTGAAGGTCAGGATCTTCTTTCTCATAGCCATGATTCCAATGCAGATGGATGCCAGGAAATAGCCTGATGTAAGAGCGATACGGATCTTGGATCCGGGTACGTTCTGAGTGGGGAATCCCCAGCTGAAGAACATGATGAAGATCACTGCGAAGAGTACGATCAGAGGCAGGATCATGTCGATGGCTGTTGCCTTGCCGTTTTCCTCCGGTGCTTCAAGTTCTTCACCTGCAAGCTCATCAGGTGTGGGGCCGTTCTTTAAAGCATACATCTCAGCTTTTGCCATGGGTCCAAAGTCTCTCTTTCCAAGTGCCACGATCGGTACCAGGATCAGTGCGAGAATAGCATAGAACTGGAACGGAATGGCCTGCATGAATGTGCCGATGTCAGAACCGTCTATTCCGAGATTCTCATACTCTGAAGCTATGATTCCCATGATGTACACACCCCAGCCGGTAACAGGTATCAGAATACAGATCGGCGAAGATGTGGAGTCGAGGATGTATGACAGTTTTGCTCTGGAAACGTGAAGTTTATCCATGATGGGACGGAAAATGGGTCCCAGGATGAGGCTGTTTCCGGAATCTGAGAAGAAGATAGCCAGACCGCCCAACCAGTTCACGACCTGTGCCGTGGTCCTGCTATGTACCTTGCTGGCTATGGACGAGGCAAACGCACGTGCGCCTCCTGTCCTTTCGATAAGTGCTACGAAGCCTCCTACAAACGACATCATGATGATGGTCTGTGCGTTTGATGAGCCGGTCATGTCGACGAAGAGATGCTCACTGAACATGCCCTGAAGTCCAAGCCACGGGTTCCATCCTGCGATGATCCAGCAGCCGGTGAACAAACTCACCAAAAGGGAAACTACTACGTTCTTGGTTGCGAATGCTAAGGCTACCGCCAAAATGGGCGGAATCAACGATAGTATTCCAAAGTATACAGTTTCTTCCATTTGGTTTCTTCCTTCCTTTCTAAAGAATCGAATGAGGTAATAAAATAATACCTATTTATAGATAGAGCAAAGTTCGTGCCACACTGCATTTTCGTTGAACTGTGAGGTCTTCCACAGGTCAGGTGATCGCAAAACTTTTTTCTTTTTTTGCCATGATTTGAGCAAAAAACTTATTTTCAGGGAGTTCCGGGCAATAAAAAACGGGGTCGGTCCCCCGGAAAAACTATTGTAAATCACCATTTTTGAGGGCATCTGGATTGTTTTGCTGAACAAAAAGACGGATTTTCGTCACGATGACGTTCCCCAAATGGCCAAACCACCTGGAAACGCTTGATTTGAGCACATTCAGCGAAACTCCGGCTCAAAAAAACAAAATGACGGACATCCGTCAAAAAGACGGATATCCGTCATTTTCTTCAGTTTTTCCTGTAAAACCGCCCTATCTGGTTATATTGTACTTCTGCATCTTGTAATGAAGGCTGGTCCTGGGGATCTTCAGCAGTTCGGCGGCATCAACGATCTTGTTTCCGCATGAATTCAGCGCCTTTATTATCATTTCGCGCTCAAATGCGTCCACCAGTTCCGAAAGAGGCAGGACGGAACTGCTGTCCATAGCCGGTATCATATCCTGGCCGTGTTCCTCCTCGATCAGATATGCGGAAAGATGCCTGCGCCCTATTATCTCTCCGCTTTCAGCCACGTTGACCGCGGCCTCAACCGCATGCTCCAGCTCTCTTACGTTTCCGTTCCATCTTCTGGATTCAAACAGTTTTATGGCATCCTCGGAGATTCCTGATACCTCTTTTTTGAACTCTCTGTTATATTTCTTTACAAAGTGTTCTGCCAAAGGCCTTATGTCATCTTTCCTCTCTCTGAGAGGCGGAATGTTTATCACTATGGTGCTTAACCTGTAAAGCATATCGTCCCGCATCTTGTGCTCAGACAACAGTTCTGAAACGGATGTGTTCGTGGAAGCTATGATCCTGACGTCCAGTTTTATGGGTTTCGAAGCGCCCAGTGGCAGGACTTCCTTTTCCTGAAGCACCCTCAGCAGCTTGGCCTGAAGCATCATGGGCATGGAGTTTATCTCATCGAGATAGATCGTGCCTCCATTGGCCTCTTCAAACATGCCTTTTTTGTTCTCTGCTCCGGTGAAAGCGCCCTTGCGGGAACCGAATAGCAGACCTTCCAGTATGTTCTCCGGAAGCGCCGCACAGTTGACGGCTATAAAAGGCTTGTTTTTTCTCTTGCTTGCGTTGTGTATGGAAGAAACAAAGAGTTCCTTGCCGACTCCGGTCTCTCCGGTGACCATTACACTTGAACTGCTGTCAGCTATGATCTCCACCATATGCTTAAGCTCCATCATCCTGTCATTGACAGTGATGATATCATCAAGTGAATAAGCCGCAGTCATCATTTCCGAGCGCTGCTTCGAATTGGTCCTGATGATAGTACTGTTCAGATCCTTCTCGATGTGAGTATCGTCTCTGGAAAGTTCTACAGCTCCCACGATCCTTCCTCTGCTGATGATGGGGAAAGTCAGGTTGTTGGTCACAGTCTCCTTGCCCTGGGAATTCAACACAGACTGCCCTTCATAGTATATGAGGTTTCCCGTCTGTATCGCCTGCAAAAGCGACGAACTGCTGTAATCCAGGGAAGGAAAGACTTCCAGCAGTTTCTTGCCGGTCGCCCATAGATTAGACTCTTCATTCTCCTGATCGGTGAACCGGGGATTGAAGCGTTTTTTGTAGATGATGGTTCCCTTGTTGTCAATAATGGTCACTGAATCGATGTAGTTAAAACTCTCCAGAAGCCATTTGAACTGTTCATCGTTTCTGTTCATGTCATGCTCCTTGAGGGGATCAATCGAAGAAGAAGCCGTTTACCAACTGGTCATTTTCATCAAAAACAAACTTATGGAAGCCCGTGATCCTTGCCTGGGCAGTGATCTCAGTAACGTATTCATCGCGGTCACCGTTGCGGACCTTTTCGATCGCCTTGCCAATGAAGGGAGCATCCACTATGCCCTCGTGCACGAATTCTTCTCCGACCTCAAGCAGACCGTTGGCGCAGAGCCACGCGACTTTGGCACTTGTTCCCGTGCCTCCGGGAGATCTGTCCGGAGAACCGTAACCGGAGCTGTGGACCACTCTCAGATCAGAAGTCTCAAATTTGGGTTTCGCATACCACTGGACCAGCGTGACCTCGATCCCGCGCTCTCTGAACACCCTTCTGACCTCCGCTGAATACTTCATTATGGTGCGGATCTCGCTGGGAACGATCTTCACTCCGAACATCTCTGCCGGTATTATGGCAAATACGTTGCCGCCGTACGCCAGATTTACGGGAACGTTCTTTACGTCCAGAACGTCGATGATGACTTCATTCTCAATGACGTAGCTGTTGACGTTCCTTATGGTGGTACTCTCCACGCGGTCGTCTATGAAGTTGTTTTTGATGGTAACAAGCCCCGCAGGAGTCTCAATAACAAATTTGTCCCTGTGTTCAGGAGGGACCAGACCGATCTCCTGAAGTGCGGTTCCCAGGCCGATGGTGGCATGTCCGCACATGTCGAGATACTGTACGTCGTCAAAATAGAATATGCCGAAATCTGCTGCCGGATCAGAGGGAGGACAAAGTGCAGCGCAAAGCATCCCCGAATGTCCACGGGGTTCTAAGCAAAGCCTCTCTCTGATATAGTCATAATGTTCTTTGAAATAATCTCTTTTTTCCCTAACTGAATCGCCGTGAAGTCTCGGAATGCCACTTAATACGACCCTCGTGGGCTCACCACCGGTATGGGTATCTACGGTATCGATCATCTCTTTGAAACGCATGTTTTCTCCTCTCTGACTGTTTGTCAGTCTTTGTCAGTTTTTTACGTCGCCTGCGCGAATTTTCTATCTCAAAACAAAATAGCAATATTCGTGCCAAAGGATTTTTTCGATTTTTACCTTTCCTGTCTCAATTTTTCCATTGTCTTCTTATTGATGGGATACTTTAGCATGACTATGAACACCAAGACCATGAAGAGGCCCGGGATAAGAGTGAAGCAGTTCGATACCCATGTCAGTGCAGATACGGGCTGAAGGCTGAACGCAATGTTCTCATCGAATCCGGCCAGTCCCAGGATCAGTCCCAGTCCCTGGAGCCCCGCCGCAATGGACAAAGACTCGGAAAGGGCCTGGAAAGATATGACAGATCCGGTCTGTGACTTCCCTGTCTCCTTCTCCACCACTTCCGTTATGTCATATATCATGGATGGCATGAGCTGCCAGTAGCAGGTGTTAGCCAGGGAATACAGAAGGCTTACGATGATGATACCGCCCATAGATGTCATATCGAACAGTCTGAGCACCATCATGATTGCTCCTGCTATACCTATGCCGTACTTGAAGACCGCCGTCTTATCGGTCTTTCCGGCTATTCTCTCGATAAAGGGAACGAATGCTATGCCTGACAATGTGATCACCAGCATGACCAATGACACTCTGTCCTGCCCCATGCCTGCGTTCAGTGTCATAAAGAAGACCCTGTCCGATGAGAAGAATGTATTGGCTATCAGGTAGAGCACCGACGCTACGACCACCATTCTCATGGGCTTGAGTTTGAGAAGAGAGGCATATTCTTTTAAAATGGCACCCGCAGCTTTCTCCTTATGGGTCGTATCGTCCGGAAGCGGATCTTTTGCGCTGTCAGGAGTCCTTACTGTAACTGCAGATATCAGGGCAGCAGCTCCGGCCACCACTCCGCAGAATATTCCCACCGCCAGCCAGCCGCGCTGTGTGGTAGCCCCCATGCTCGTAACACGTTCCACGATCAGAGTGGGAAGCACCATTCCGATCAGCATGCCCACCTGATTGAATATGTAGGCGTAGGACCTGAGCACGGTACGGCCGTGATAATCATCTGTAATGTCCGCTCCCAGGCTGACGTAGGGAACGAAGTCCATGCTGAAAAACGTCCAGAACAGCACTATCACCACCAGGTAATACACAGTCTTGACGCCGGGGCCGGCATTTATGGTCATGAACAGCAGGCTGGTGGTAAGGGCCACAGGCACTGATGCCGCCATCATGAAGGGCCTGCGCTTGCCAAATCTGGACCTGGTATTGTCGGACCTGTATCCGATGTATGGCCCGGCAAAGGCTTCCCAGAGGGACCCTATAGCCGATATAGTGCCTGCCACAGCAGGCGAAACTCCCGCCACCGTCGTAAGGAACAGCAAAAGATACGTGCCCGTAAGTGTGTAAAGCGTATTGTCACAGATTCCGCCTATTCCGTAGCATATTTTATTTCTTAAAGTCAGATCTTCTCGTCTCATTTTTACCTCCAAGACCATCATAAAGTATACTGTAACAATATAGTCAAGGATTTTTTGCACAAAAAATCCGCCCCACGTTTTCATCCCTGAGGCGGACACTTTATCCTATCCCTAAACTATCTCACCGCCGCCCAGCACCAGGTTTCCGTCATAGATGACCAGGGACTGCCCGGGGGTTATGGCTCTCACGGGCTCATCGAATTCGAACCTGACCCCATCATCTGTAGGATAAGCCGTTCCCGGCTGCTCCTTCATGCGGTAGCGGGTCTTGGCGCTGCACCTGACGGGCTCCTTTGGAGCGTGGCCTGAGATCCAGTTAAAGTTTTTTGCGGTGCAGGTCGTGCTCATGAGATCATCGTTCTCGCCGATCACCACCTGATTGCACTCAGGGCAGATTCCGCAGACGAATACCGGGTGGCCCATGGCGAGGCCCAGGCCCTTGCGCTGGCCGATGGTGTAATTGATGATCCCCTGGTGGCGTCCAAGAACCTTTCCGTCCTTGTCCACGAAGTCTCCGGGTTCAGGATGGTTGCCCGTGATCTTCTCCACCACACTTGCGTAATCTCCATTTGGGACGAAGCAAATATCCTGACTGTCAGGCTTGTTGGCGTTCCTGAAGCCGTTCTTTTCTGCGATCAGGCGGGCTTCCGCCTTTGTCAGTTCTCCCAGAGGGAACATGGTGTGGGCCAGCTTCTCCTGAGTCAGGCCGTAAAGGACGTAGCTCTGATCCTTGGTGTCGTCCAGGGCCTTCTTTAGGAAATATTCATCCCCCACCTTTTCGATCCTGGCATAGTGCCCTGTGACCACAAAGTCGCATCCCAGGACCTCTGCCCTCTCATGGAGCTTACCGAACTTAAGATAGTTGTTGCAGTCGATGCAGGGATTGGGAGTCTCCCCTCTCTCATAGCAGGCTGCAAACTTACCCATTACCCGCTGTCTGAACTCGTCCTTGTAATTGAAGACATAAAAAGGCATGCCAAGGCGTCTCGCCACGCTTCTGGCATCCTCCGCATCATCCAGACTGCAGCAGGTCCTTCCGTCCGTGGGCTCAAGGTCTGTATCCTCCGCCTCGTAAAGCTTCATGGTGCAGCCAATGCAGTCTATTCCTTTTTCTTTTGTAAGAAGAGCGGCGACGCTGGAATCAACACCGCCGCTCATAGCTATCAATGCCTTCATGAGCTTAATTATTCAAACCACTCTCTGATCTTTCTGGCGAAGCTGGAGCGGGACTGATAGCAGCCCTCGTCAACTTCCTTAGCCATGGCTTCGATGGCCCTTTTCTGTTTGCCGTTGAGCTTGGTGGGTATCTCAAGGTTGACGGTGACATAGAGGTCGCCCTTGTCGTCACGCTTCAGGTACTTGATGCCCTTGTTCCTCAGTCTGAACTTGGTTCCGGGCTGGGTGCCTGCAGGGATCTTGTACTTCACCTTGCCGTCCAGAGTGGGAACGGTGATCTCTGCCCCAAGAGCAGCCTGGTCGAAGCTGATGGGGATATCCAGGTAGAGGTCTGCGCCGTTTCTTCTGAACATCTGGTGGGGCTTTACATTGAGCACCAGGTACAGGTCTCCTGATGCGCCGCCGTTGTATCCGGGCTCTCCCTGTCCTCTGATGGGTATCACGGATTCGTTATCCACGCCGGCTGGGATGTCCACAGTGATGGATACCTTCTTCCTCACGCGCCCGGATCCTCCGCAATCGGAGCAGGGTGTGTCGATGACCTTACCTGATCCGCCGCACTGGTCACAGGTGTTCACCGTCTGGAACTGTCCGAAGGGGGTCCTCTGAGTGGTGGCTACCTGGCCGGATCCTCCGCACTTTGGACAAGTTCTCTTGGATGTGCCCGGCTTAGCTCCGTCTCCCTTACAGGTGGAGCATGTGACGTTCTTGGTGAGGGTTATGGTCTTTTTGCATCCGAAAGCCGCCTCTTCAAAGGTGATGACTATGGCCTTCTGAAGGTCTCTGCCCTTTCTTGGCTGATTGGCACGGCGAGACTGGCTGGCACCTCCGAAGCCGCCGCCGAACATGTCGAAGATATCCTCGAAACCGCCGAAGCCGCTGAAGCCGCCGAAGCCCTGTCCGAATCCGCCGAAGCCCTGTCCGCCGCCTCCGAAGCCGGAGTTGGGATCTACCCCTGCGAAGCCGAATCTGTCATATTTTGATTTTTTGTCGGCGTCGGAAAGAACGGAATAGGCCTCGTTGACCTCTTTGAACTTATCCTCTGCCTCTTTGTCCCCGGGATTTCTGTCCGGATGATACTTCATGGCCATTTTTCTGTAGGCCTTCTTGATATCGTCGTCGGACGCACCCTTCTTCAATCCCAGGACTTCGTAATAATCACGCTTTTCTGCCATTACTAAAACTCTTTCAATCCAAAGCTACAAGGGGGCCAATGGCCCCCTGAAGCCGTAATATCTTTTATTTTTTCATCAGTCAACTACAGTGTAGTCAGCGTCTACGACGTTGTCGTCCTTGGGCTGTTCCTGTGTTCCCTGATCCTGTCCGCCCATGTTCTGAGCTCCCATGTCAGGGCCGGCCTGATACTGCTGAGCCTGCTGGTTCTGCTGAGCTGCCTGCTCATAGAGTCTGGTGGAGATGATGTGGAACTTCTCTGTGAGAGCCTCTGTCTTCTCCTTGATCTGATCGGGAGTACCGTTGTTTAAGACTGCGCTGAGCTGATCCTTGGCATCGGTGATCTCCTGCTTCTCGGAGTCTGAAAGCTTGCCTTCCAGATCCTTCAGTGATTTCTCTGTATCGTAGATGAGGGCTTCTGCCTTGTTCCTGAGTTCAACTTCCTCAGCTCTCTTCTTATCTTCCTGAGCATACTGCTCTGCTTCCTTGATCTTTCTCTGGATCTCGTCCTCGGTCAGGTTGGTGGAAGATGTGATGGTGATCCTCTGCTCCTTGCCGGTTCCCATATCCTTTGCGGATACGTTTACGATACCGTTAGCGTCGATATCGAAGGTAACCTCGATCTGAGGGATTCCACGGGGAGCCGGAGCGATTCCTGTAAGCTGGAATCTTCCCAGTGTGGTGTTGCCGGCTGCCATGGGTCTCTCACCCTGCATTACGTGGATATCTACTGCAGTCTGGTTGTCAGCTGCTGTGGAGAAGATCTGTGACTTCTTTGTAGGAATGGTGGTGTTTCTCTCGATGAGCTTGGTTGCAACTCCTCCCAGAGTCTCGATGGAAAGTGAAAGCGGTGTTACGTCCAGAAGCAGGACGTCATGTACTTCACCTGTAAGTACTCCGGCCTGAATGGCAGCTCCTACTGCTACGCACTCATCAGGGTTGATGCCCTTGAAGGGTTCCTTGCCTGTAACCTTCTGTACGATGGCCTGAACTGCGGGGATACGTGTGGATCCGCCTACCAGGATGACCTTGTCCAGATCAGCCGGTGTTACCTTGGCGTCAGCCATTGCCTTCTTCATGGGTTCAACTGTTCTCTGTACCAGGTGCTCAGTGAGCTGATCGAACTTGGGTCTTGTAAGGTCCACGTTCAGGTGGAGAGGTCCGTCCTGAGATACGGAGATGAAGGGCAGGTTGATATTGGCTGTCTGGGAGCTTGAAAGTTCCTTCTTAGCCTTCTCTGCTGCGTCCTTAAGTCTCTGGGCAGCCATCTTGTCCTGACGAAGGTCAACGCCGTTCTGTCTTGCAAAATCATCAGCCAGCCAGTTAACCAGCACGTCGTCGAAGTCGTCTCCGCCAAGGTGTGTGTCACCGTTGGTGGCCAGTACTTCGAATACTCCGTCGCCAAGTTCAAGGATGGATACATCGAATGTGCCTCCGCCAAGGTCATATACCATGATCTTGTGGGATCCCATCTCTTTGTCAAGTCCGTAAGCGAGGGATGCAGCTGTAGGTTCATTGATGATCCTCTTGACATCGAGACCTGCAATACGTCCTGCGTCCTTTGTTGCCTGCTTCTGAGCATCGGAGAAGTAAGCGGGAACTGTGATGACGGCTTCTGTTACCTTCTCTCCCAGATATGCTTCAGCGTCGTTCTTGAGCTTTGTAAGGATCATGGCGCTGATGTCCTGAGGTGTGTAATCTTTACCGTCGATGGTCACTTTGTAATTCTCTCCCATGTGTCTCTTGATGGAAGATACGGTTCTGTCCGGGTTGGTCACAGCCTGTCTCTTGGCTGTCTCTCCTACCAGTCTTTCACCGTCTTTCTTGAATCCTACAACGGAAGGAGTGGTTCTTGATCCTTCGGGGTTGGTGATTACCATAGGCTCGCCGCCTTCAAGAATGGCTACGCAGCTGTTGGTGGTTCCAAGGTCTATACCTATAACTTTTGACATTTTATTTCCTCCTGATAAAAAGATTATTTACTGTGTTTACTATATTATTTTGCAACCTTGACCATACTGGGTCTCAGCACTTTTGACTTCATCATGTAACCCTTCTGGATCACGCCGGATACCTTGTTGGACTCATACTCGTCGGTATCCTCCATCATCACGGCGTTATGGAAGTTAGGGTCAAACTCCTCTCCGAGAGCCTCGATCTCCTTGACTCCCGCCTTTTCAAGCACTGCCATGAGCTGCTTGAATATGAGTTCCATTCCTTCCTTGAACTTGGGATCCGTATCTCCGCCCATGTCGATGGCTCTGTCGAAGTTGTCCATCACATCCAGGATCTGCTTTATGATATCTTCTCCGGCGTACATGTAGATGTCCGCCTTCTCCTTCTCATATCTCTTCTTCTGATTCTGGAAGTCTGCAGCCAGCCTCATGTACTTGGAATTAAGCTCCTGATACTTCTTCTCGGCCTCTTCCAGCTTAGCATCCTGTTGGGGTGCCTCTTCCTTCGGCTCCTCAGAAGTGGTGTTCTCTTCGGTGCATTCCGCGCATTCAGCCTTATCTTCAGTTTCCTTTTCCTCCGCCGGAGTCTCTTCCGTCACTGTCTCTTCGACTTCTTCGATTGGAATGGTCTTTTCTTCGCTCATTATTGATTCTCCTTATTGATCTGCTCTTCAGGCTGTGCGGTGTCTTCGGGATCGCTGTTCTCTCCCTCAGCCTCCGCATCTCCTGCTTCGAGCTTGAAACTATCTGTTAAATGGTCTGTTAAATACTCCATTATGGAAGTGATCTTGCTGTATCTCATTCTGGTGGGACCGATGACTCCGATCTTACCCACGAGCTTACCGTCCACCGAATAGCTGGCGGTGATAAGGCTCACATCCGAAAGCTCACTGTCCTTGTTCTCATCGCCGATGGTGATCAGTATGCCGTCATCACGCTCTATGAGTTTCTTGGTGATCTCATCCTTCTGGCTCATGAGTTCGATGAAGTTTCTGGCCTTGGTGACGTCGCTGTACTCTGGAATGTCGAAGATATTTGAGAGCCCGTCCATGTAAAGGTTCACGTTGAGCATCTCTTCGAGAGTCTTCATGAAGTTGGGCATCACGTCCTCAGCCATGCCGCTCATGGCCACCACATCTGTTTCAAAGTTTGCGATGATGTTGTTGGTAAGAGCCTGGGATACGGTCTTTCCCTTGTAGTTGTAGGTCATGGTCTTGGACAAAAGATCCAACTTGTCCTCCGTATAGGGAACGGACATCTTCAGGGCTCTGTTCGAGACCTTGCCGGACTCTGAGACTATCATCATTACCACTGTCTCCTCGTCCACAGGAAGCAGATTGATGTACTTGATCACGTCTTCGTTCTTCTTGGGAGTCATAGCGAAACTTGTAAGGTTCGTGATCTCCGAAAGAAGGGATGCGGCGTGCTTGATGGTCTCATCAAAATCCACCGTGGTATCGTGAAGCCGGTTTGCGATTATGGTCTTCTCTTCCTTGGACAGTTCAGACTTGGCCATCAGCTCATTGACGTACAGTCTGTATGCCTTGTCCGAAGGTACCCTTCCCGCCGATGTGTGGGGGTGAGTCAGGTAACCCATCTCCTCCAGATCTGCCATCTCATTACGGATGGTGGCGGGACTGTAGTTAAGGCCCTCCTGCTTGGAAAGGGTCCTGGAACCTACCGGCTCTGCAGTCTTGATATAGTCACTGATAATGGCCTGCAAAATCTTAAGTTTTCTCTCACTTAATTCCATTATCATTCTCCTTATCTTCTCTGTATTAGCACTCACATTGTTGGAGTGCTAAACTACAATATTAATATAACCCTGCCGACAACACATGTCAACAGGGTTTTTAAAGTTTTTTGTGTAAATTCTGTGAAGGGCAGCAGGTGTTTTGCGCCCTTTTCCTTGAGCAAAAACTATCTGTCCAGAGTCCTGAGATATCCCTCAAGTCTCGCCCTGACTCTGTCTTCTCCCAGGATCTGCTGGATCTCCCAGACGTCCGGGCTCTGCTGCCTTCCCATGAGGGCTACTCTGATCACTGTGGAAACGTGTCCCACGTGGCCCTTGTACTCCTCGGGATGCTTCTTGTAGTCCTTGGGCTTTACCGCATATCCCAGCTCATCTGTGATCCGGCGGATCTTGTTGAACCAGGTCTCGTTGTCATCTGAGTGGTCGTAGGTCGCCAGGTACTTCTCGAGGATGACCTTTACGTCGCCTGCGTTCACCACCTCTTCGGGCATGGGATCGGTTATCTCGAAGGTCTCATCGAAGAAGTAGGTCAGGTTCTCCACCATCTGCCTGGCGTAGATGTGATCCTTCCTGGGATTCCTTTCGGCATTGCGCCCGATGTCCAGGACGCGTTCCATGTATGCTCTGTCTTGGAGCATGATGCGCACCCCTTCATCCTCCGGTCTGAACTCCTCAGCCCAGGCCTTTAAGAAGTCGTAGATCTCGGAGGCAGGCACCTTGAGGAGCACTTCCTTGGATACGTCATTGAGCTTGTTCAGATCGAACAGTGCGCCGGAGTTGGACATCTTCTCAAGGGTGAACTGGAATTCCTCCACGTCCTTATCAGGATTGGCGATCCTCCACTCCTCGAAGTTAGAGTTAAGTATGGTGAGAAGATATTCTCTCACGGCCTTGGGATGATAGCCCTCGCGCCTGTAGTAGTCCAGGCTCAGTTCCGGATCCAGTCTCTTGGAGAGTTTTCTCTTGTTGCCCTCTTCGTCCAGCTTCATGAGCTGAGCGGTATGACAGTAGATGGGCGGTTCCCAGCCCATCTTCTCGAAGAGCTCCACGTGGATAGGCAGGGACGGAAGCCATTCCGCTCCTCTTACAACGTGGGTGGTCCTCATGAGATGGTCATCTATGACGTGAGCAAAATGATAGGTGGGAATGCCGGTCTTCTTGAGGATGACCACGTCCTGATCGTTCTCAGGCATGGTGAGCTCTCCTCTGATGGCGTCCTTTACGCTGATCCTTCTAATCTGGTCCTCAGGCTTCGAAAGGTCTCCGTCTGACTTGAGACGAACCACGAACTCCTCGCCCATGTTGATCTTTTTCTGGATCTCTTCCAGGGTCAGATCTCTGGAGCGGGCCCACTTGCCGTAGATGCCGGGGTTGACCTTGAGCTCCTGCTGCTGTTCTCTGATCTCAGCGATCTCTTCCTCCGTGAGGAAGCAAGGATATGCCTTGCCTTCAGCCACCAGTCTCTTGGCAAAGGCGCGGTAGATTGGTCCCCTCTTTGACTGGGTATAATCGCCGTAATCGCCCTTATCTCCATCGATTCCGGCTCCTTCATCGAAGTTGATGGAAAAGAACCTGAGAGAGTTGATTATGGTCTCTACAGCCCCTTCCACCTGTCTCTTGTCATCCGTATCTTCTATTCTTAAGAAGAAAACTCCGCCGGACTGGTGGGCCAGTCTTTCATCCACGAAGGCTCCGTAAAGGTTCCCAAGGTGAATGAATCCTGTGGGTGAAGGGCCGAGCCTTGTGACCTTGGCGCCCTCCGGAAGGTCTCTTACAGGGTATATTGTCTCGTAATACTCCGGTGATTCAAGATGTTCCGGAAACAGTATCTCTGCTAATTTTTTGTGATCCATGTCTTATTTTCCGCTTTCTTCAGAATTCTCGTTTTTTGCGGCGTATTCCTTCAGTACTTCCTCCTCCAGCTTCCTGTAGGCCACCTTGCCTACCAGGGTCTTGGGAAGGGATTCTCTGAAGTTGATCTCTCTGGGCATCTCATACTTGGCAACGTGCTTCTCAAGATATTTCTTGATATCCTCTCTCGCCTCGTCCTCAGAAGCTGTCACACCGGGCTTGAGCACTATGAAAGCTACTACTTTCTGTACTCTGTATGGATCGGGCACTCCGATGACGCAGCTCATGTGGACCATGGGATGAGCGTCCAGAGCGTTCTCGATCTGTGAAGGATAGACGTTGTATCCTGAGGATACGATCATCCTCTTGATCCTCTGCTTGAAGTATACGAATCCATCCTCGTCCATCATTCCCAGGTCGCCTGTGTGGACCCATGTGAGGCCGTCCTTGTGGACTCTCAGGGTCTGCGCGGTCTCCTCGGGATTGTCGATGTATCCTCTCATGACTGTGGGACCTGCCAGGCAGATCTCACCTTCCTTGCCGTAAGGCAGCTCTTCCTCAGTGCCGGGCTTGACTATTTTGTAATATGTATCCGGGAAAGGAAGTCCGATGGAGCCTTCCTTGTACCAGTGAGAGGGCGTCAGGCAGGATGCCGTAACGCACTCAGTGGTGCCGTAGCCTTCTCTCACGGGAATGGTGGCGCCGTGGTCCTTAAGGAACTTGTCCACTCTCTTCTTGAGTTCCACTGACAGGGAGTCTCCGCCGGAGAACACTCCCTTCAGGAAGGACAGATCCACTCCGTCCAGAGTGTTTATCCTGAGAAGCGCCTCGTAAAGAGTGGGCACTCCCGCGATGAAGTTGGGCTTCTTTTTCTTGATGAGCTTGGCGTAGGTCTCAGCTGTGAATCTGGGTACCAGGATGCATCTTCCGCCCATGGCCAGCATGGAGTGGATGGATACGCCCAGGCCGAAGCCGTGGAACACGGGCATGACCGCAAGCATCTTGTCGCCGGGCTTGAACATGGGGTTGGTGGCGATGATCTGCTGTGCCAGCGCGTTGAAGTTCAGGTTGGTCAGGGAGATACCCTTCTGTGTGCCTGTGGTTCCGCCGGAGTAGAGTATCACCGCAGGATCGTCGGACTTCCTGGGAACGTAGCTGGATCCCTTGTAGGCCATTCCGTCCAGAAGGAACTTCTCCCACCATATGACCTCTGCGGTCTTTGGCACCTTGGCCACCTTTCTGCCCTCCACGATGTAGTATCCCTTTCTCTTCACGGGAGAAAGGACGTCCTTCACGGATGTGAGGATCAGGCTTCTCAGGACTACGTTCTCGCGGATGTTTGCGAACTTTCCGTAGAACTGGTCCAGAGTGAGGCAGACCACGGATTTGCTCAGCTTAAGGCAGAACTCGATCTCCTTTTCGCTGGAAAGGGGGTGGACCATATTGGCGATGCCTCCCACCTTGTTTACGGCGTAGAACATTATGATGGCCTGGGGAGTGTTGGGCATGCAGATGGTCACCGCCTCGCCTTCCTTCACTCCGATCAGTGCCAGTGCTCTGGCGCAGTCGTCTATCTTCTTCTTGAAATCCTTGTATCTCACCTTGCCGCCCATGAAATCGTAGGCGATATAGTTGGGATAGTGTTCAGCGATATATGCTACCTTGTCGTACATCGAACCCTGGAAATAATCCAGATGTGCGGGAACCGCTCCCAGATTCTTGATCCAGGGTGTTTTTACTTGTGTTTTGATGTCTTTTTCCTCTTTGATACCTGCAGTCATTTTAGTACTCGACCTCCTCATCTGCTCTTAAGTCTAATAATTCAGGCTCTGCCGCCAGTTTTCTGAGCAGTCTCACAGACTTGGCGTAATAGAAACCGTCTGCGATCCTCTCATCGATGGTAAGACCTATGTCGTTTACCATCTTCATGGTCACATTACCCTTCTCATCGAAGAAAGGCTTCATCTTTCTTTCGCCGATTATGACGAACAGGGAAGTAGTTCCCCAGTTGCTGAGATGATGATAACCTGATTTAAGGTGAATGGAACCAAGATTCGTAATGAATGCCGAAGCATAGTTGGGATCCTTTTTAACGAAATCGTAGGGCACCCTTCCGTGCCTGTCCAAGAACCTTATGAATCTGAACACCGGTCTCAGAATGAAGGGCGGAAGTTTCATGAACTTATCCATAACATCCACAGAATTGTCCAGGGTGTTCTCGTCCTTCACTGCATTGATCTCCTTCACGATCTTCTCGTAGAGGATATCCATGGTGGTCTCAGGTCCAAAAGATTCAAAGGCCAGGCCTTCTGCTGCGTTGTCGGCGAACTTCTTCTTTACGGTGAAGCCGATGCTGACATCGTCCTTCTGATAGAGCTTCATGTTGCTCACGAAGCGGTTCAGACCCGGTCTTAAGTGGATGATCTTCACCAGAGCCATAAGCATCACGTAGAAGGGCTTGTACGGGTCGTCCAGGGCGCTTTCGGGAAGTTCTCCCCTCTCTACTCTGGCCTTGAGCTCTGCATTCTTTTTGTCCACGTATTTAAAGATGGGCTCCATCTCTATGGACTCCTGAATGAAGGCTTCATTGTCTGCCCTGTTTGGGTAGACGTAGGGAACGATGGCATGCATGGGATCGATGTCCCTCATGAGTCTGCCGTCACGCCGATCTCCCCACCTCTTTTTAGTGTTTTTTGCCATGATGATTACCTTTTAAAATAATACCGTTTAGTGCACATATGCACACAAAAATTCATTTTATTATAGCACAAAAAAACCGTACTGCCATAAAAACTTTAGCAGTACGGTATCTTATCTTATAAAGTTTTTCTTTATTTCGATTTGAACAGTTTCCAGTACCTGGAGTACATGTCGTCTCCCTCAGGTCCCAGATTCTTAAGAGTCTCGCATCTTGCAAGCACATCCTCAGAGGGATTCACTATGCCGATCTCGGAAAGGGGCATCTCCCCTTCTATGTAATCCTCGTATACATAGTCATCCAGCTGGGTATTGGGAATGGCGTAGGTCAGATACTCGAAGTTGGCCACTGCCGCATCGTAGGAATACATGAAGTTGATCCAGGCCATGGCTCCGTCGAAGTTTTTGCAGGACTTGGGCACTGCCCAGCAGTCTGTCCAGACTTCAGTTCCCTCAACGGGTATGACGTAGGCCAGGTTCTCGTTGTCCTCCTGGGCGTAGAGAACGTCTCCCGAGGTTATCACCGCCATGGAAGCGTTATCACCTATCATCAGATCTCTTGCGTTATCGTTGGCGTAGGAATATACCAGAGGCTTCTGCTCTATGAGCTTATCTGTGATCTCCTTCATCTCTTCCTCGTCAAGAGTGTTCATGGAGTATCCCAGAAGCTTGGCTGCTACCATGTCAGCCTCTCTTATGGAGTTAGGCATAATGATTTTGCCGGCGTATTTCTCATCCCAGAGGATATCCCAGGAAACGTCTCCCTCGAAGTCCTCTTCATCCACCAGCTCGGTGTTGTAGATGATGCCGTAGGTGCCCCAGGTGTGAGGCGCCGAATAGAACATACCGGGGTCGAACTCTTCCATGAAGTCTCTGATGTTTTGTGACAGATACTGAATGTTGGGGATCTGTCCGAACTCGATCTCCATGAGAAGGTCTTCCTTTATCAGCTTGTCTATCATGTAGTCAGACGCGCAGATCACATCGTAGTCGGCTGTATTGTTCTTGATCACGGGATACATTTCTTCGTTAGTATCGAAGTAATCGCATACCACGGTGTATCCTGTCTCTTCGAAGAACTGTTCGGTGAGCTCCGGGTCTATGTAGTCTCCGAAATTGTAGACGTAGACCACGCCGTTCTCCCCTACCTCTCCCGGTGTGGATGGGGTGAACTTCACAGCGGCTGCGATTATTACCACGGCCAGGATCCCCACAAGGATCTTCTTGCCAAGTGTCATGCCGCTTCTGTAGATGTAATCCTTTTCGGTGGTCTCCTTCTTGCCTGCTTTCTTCGGCTTGGTCTCGTCATCCTCTGACCTCACATAGTTTGAGATGAGAAGGATCACCAGAACCACCAGGAAGATAACCGTCGACAGCGCAAAGAGCGTTGGCCTGACGCCGATCTTTAACTGGCTGTATATGAGCGTTGAAAGCGTGTTGATCCCGGCTCCCCTGGTGAAGTGGGTGATTACGAAATCATCCACCGACATGGTGAAGCTCAGAAGGAATCCGGAGGTGATCCCCGGCATCAGGTCCGGCAGCACCACCTTGAAGAATGCGTAGGCAGGGCTTGCGCCCAGGTCCAGAGCCGCCTCATAGGTGTGGTTCTCCAGCTGCTTGAACTTAGGCATGACGCTTAAGATCACATAGGGTATGCAGAAAGTCACGTGGGCGAAGAGCACCGTCCCGTAGTTCAGGGAGATCCCGAAGAGCAAAAAACTGATCATCAGGGAAATACCTGTGACTATGTCTGCATTGAGAAGGGGTATGTTGTTAAGCCCCATGAAGATGTTTCTCTTCCTGTCAGTCATGGCATTCATGGCGATGCATGCCATAACGCCAATGACCGTAGCGATCATACTGGCCCAGAGGGCGATGGTGAAGGTGTTCCCCAGAGCTTCCATGAGCTCCTCATTGGAAAACATCTCACGGTACCATCTGAAGCTGAAGCCCTGCCATGAGGTCATGGACTTGCTCTCGTTGAAGCTGAGCACCATAAGCGTCCCGATGGGGAGATACAGGAAAAGTACTATTAGGGCTATGTAGAGGACTTTCAGGTATTTTTTCATATCATCGTGCCCTCCCCGTTCTTATCGAATTTGCCCATGAAGGCCATGGAGATGACGATGAATACCATCATCACAAGAGACAGGCCCGAACCCAGATTCCAGTTGGAAGCCGTGGTGAATTCCTGTTCTATGATATTTCCTATTAAGTTGACCTTTCCTCCTCCCAGCATGTTGGAAATGGCAAAGGTGGTAAGGCTTGGAACGAAGACCATGGTTATTCCAGATACGATGCCGGGCACCGTAAGGGGAAGTATGACCTTGCTGAGCACTGTATTTCTGGAGGCTCCCAAGTCATAGGCCGCCTCGATCAGCGCGTCGTCTATCCTGGCCATGGCATTGTAGACCGGAAGCACCATGAATGGCAGATAGTCGTAGACCATGCCCAGCACAACAGCCACCGGCGTGTTGATTATCCCGAGGAATCCCAGGATCCCGTTCTTCTCCAAAAGCACCTGCCATGCCATGGTGCGCAGCACGAAGTTCATCCACATGGGAAGTATGAAGATGAAGATCATGAAGCCCTTCTTCCCAAGCTTTGAATCCTTGAGGATCAGAGCCAGAGGAAAGGCTATTACAAGGCAAAGCAAAGTCGCGGTCAGTGAAAGCAAAAGACTGAGCATCAGCGCTTTCAGGTGATCGCCGGAAAACACCGCCAGGATGTTTTCTGCCGTGAACGCCCCCGTCCTGTCCGTCAGTCCGTAGTAAGCCACTACTCCCATCGGGATCAGGGTCCCGGCAAGTATGAATATGATGAAGGGGGCACTGAAAAGTTTTTTCATCATTCTTCCTGCTGTTCCTCCCCAAGGACCTCTTCAAGAGAAATAGCTTCCTCGTCCTCAGACTGAGGTTTATTCATGATCTGAATGTTTTCGGGTTCCACGTTGAGAGACACCTCTGTTCCCACAGGGAAGCTTCTGGTGTTCTGGCAGAGCCACTCTGCCCCGCCTGCTTCCACGCACATCTCATAGTGAACGCCGATGAAAACATTGGACGTCACCACGCCGTCGATCAGTCCGCGGCCCGGCTTGTCGATTATTATATCCTCGGGACGTATTACCACGTCCACAGGTTTGTTCCTGCCGAAGCCTTCATCAACACAGGGGAATTTGTGATCGCAGATCTTGACCACTCTGTCCTCCAGCATGACTCCGTCGAAAATGTTGGAGTCGCCGATGAAGTCCGCAACGAAGGCGTTTTCGGGCTCGTTGTATATCTGCTCCGGAGTTCCCATCTGCTGGATATAGCCCTTGTTCATGACTACCACTGTATCGCTCATGGTAAGGGCCTCTTCCTGGTCATGGGTAACGTATACGAAGGTGATGCCAAGCTCGTTCTTGAGACGGATCAGCTCGTACTGCATCTCCTGTCTGAGCTTCAGGTCCAGCGCACCAAGAGGCTCATCCAGAAGCAGCACTCTGGGCTCGTTGACTATGGCTCTTGCTATGGCGATCCTCTGCTGCTGTCCTCCGGAAAGGGATGTGACAGCTCTGTTCTCGAATCCTGCCAGGTTCACCAGTTTAAGGGCGTATTTGATCTTATCGTTGATATACGCCGAAGACTTGCCTGAGATCTTAAGTCCGAAAGCAATGTTTTCGGCCACGTTCATGTGTGGAAACAGTGAGTACTTCTGGAATACCGTATTAAGCGGTCTCTTGTTGGCAGGCATGTCCGTTATGTCTTTGCCTTCGAAGAGCACCTTGCCGGTATCAGGCTTGGTGAAACCTCCGATGATCCTTAAGGTCGTGGTCTTGCCGCATCCGGAGGGTCCGAGAAGCGTAATGAACTCGTTCTCTCTTATGTTGAGATCTATCTCGTCCAGAACTATCTCGCCGCCGTAGGATTTTGAAATGTCCTTCAGCTGTATAAGTGTTGTGTCCTTCGCCATATTAAAACCCCTCTTCCTTCACTGCATGAAGCGGATTTTTTGCGGCATGAGCCGCCATATACCGCGAGGCTAAACGCCCTTGAATTATTTTTTGATCAGCATTACGCTGAGATCTACGTCTCCGGTCACTCCCGGCACACGGCCCGTGCTGGTGTACTGCCACATCACGTAGTCGTAAGGCCACTGAGTGTAGTTGGTGTAATGGGCCAGCCACACGTCGTACTTGGTGAGACGGCTCATCCACAGGCTGGAGCCCAGCCAGGTGGGATTGCCGTAGAGAAGCGCCTCATGGCCCTTCGTCTCGATCCTGTGGAGGAAGGCATCAGCGATCATGGTCCTCTCTTCAGAGGTGAGGTGTGTGATCCTGTTGGCGTTCTCAAGAGGCTCCATGTCGAAGGCTATGGGTCCGTCGATGTGTTTGCCCTTGATGTGCTTTAAGACGAAATCCGCCTCTTCAATGGCTTCCTCAGGAGTGATGGCCTGGGAGAAGAAATACACTCCCATCTTGATCCCAGCCTTGCGGGCGCCCTCTACGTTACTTTCGTAGAACTCGTCCAGAGTGTTGATGCCGCTGTTGTAACCGCGGAATCCCAGACGGATCATGACCATGTCGATATCCTGCTCCTTGACCTGCTCCCAGTCTATTTCCTTCTGGACATAAGACACGTCCATGACCGTCACCGACTTGTAATTGTCATCTTCGTAATGAAGCCTTCCGTCATCGGTGTAATAGTAGCATGAGGTATCATAGTCATTGTACTTCAGTTCCTGCTCAGATGGAAGACCTTGGTAGGAACTGTTGTCCAAAGTGAAGTGCCCCAGGAGAAATCCCAGGGATATGAGAACAATGGCCGAAGCTAAGATCTCCGGCCATGTAAGTTTCAGTCCCGACTTTTTCTTTCCGGAACCTCTTTTTTTAGTTGATGGTCTCGTATTATTAGGCATTGTTCTCTTAAAGTCCCTTTGGGACTGACCATTAGAGGAGTTCTTTCCTTGACAGGTTGATCCTGTTCTGAGAATCGATCTCTATTACCTTGACCGTTACTCTGTCGCCTACGTTCATTACGTCCTCGACCTTGGCGACTCTGGTCTTATCCATTCTGGATATGTGGAGCAGACCCTCTTTTCCGGGAAGGATCTCGATGAATGCTCCGACTGATCCCTTGGCTGTGGAAAGGATACGTGTAACTGTTCCTTCGTAGATCTCGCCTACCACCACGTCCTTGGTTAAGGTCTTGATCTCGTCGATGCAGGCCTCTGTCATGGCAGCGTCCGTACCATATACGGATACCAGACCGTCGTCGGAGATATCTATCTTTACTCCGTACTTCTCGGTAAGTCCGTTGATGGTCTCTCCGCCCTTGCCGATGACTATTCTGATCTTGTCCACAGGAACTCTGGTGGAAAGTGCTCTGGGTGCCCAGGGTGACATTTCCTTTCTGGGTTCGGGGATCTCTTCAAGCATCTTGTCCATGATGAACATTCTGCCGATCTTGGCCTGTCTGAGAGCTCTCTCAAGGATCTCTCTGTCAAGGCCGTGGACCTTGATATCCATCTGGATGGCTGTAACGCCGACTTCAGTTCCGGTCACCTTGAAGTCCATGTCTCCAAGGAAGTCTTCCATTCCCTGGATGTCGGAAAGGATGGCGAACTCGGAGGTTCCGTCTTCCTTGACTCTCTCGATGAGTCCCATGGCGATACCTGCTACAGGTCTCTTGATGGGAACACCTGCATCCATGAGTGCAAGGCAGGATCCGCATGTGGATGCCATTGATGAGGAACCGTTGGAAGAAAGCACGTCAGAGACCACTCTGATGGCATAGGGGAATTCTTCCTCGTCGGGGATCACGGGAAGCAGAGCTCTCTCTGCCAGTGCGCCGTGTCCGATCTCTCTTCTTCCGGGTGAACGGGGAGCCTTGGCTTCGCCTGTGCAGTAGCCCGGGAAGTTATAGTGATGGATGTATCTCTTCTTTGTCTGCTCTGTGATGCCGTCGATGGTCTGAGCCTCGGATGCGGGAGCAAGTGTGCAGGAAGAGAGCACCTGTGTCTGTCCTCTCTTGAACAGTCCTGTTCCGTGGACTCTGGGAAGAAGTCCGGTCTCGCAGAATACAGGTCTGATCTCATCCAGCTTTCTGGAGTCGGGACGGATACCCTCGTCCAGGATCATGTTTCTTACGCACTCCTTGGTGATGTTGTAGAGCACAGCATCGATGTCCTTGTCGCCTTCGGGATAAATTTCTGCGAAGTGCTCCTTGGTCTCCTGCTCTACCTTGTCCATGTTCTCAAGTCTCTCAAGCTTGTCGAAGGTAAGGACTGCTTCCTTCATCTTGGGAACTGCATACTCTCTTACAGCCTGATCGATCTCTTCTAAGGGCTTGTAAAGCTCAACTTCCATCTTGGGCTTGCCAACTTCAGCCACGATCTGATCGATGAATTCAACGATCTTCTTGATCTCTTCGTGAGCGAACATGATGGCATCCAGCATATCCATCTCAGGAACTTCCTTGGCTCCTGCTTCCACCATCATGATGGCTTCCTTGGTGCCGGCTACTGTCATGTCGATATCGGATACCTCTCTCTGCTCGAGAGTGGGGTTGATGACGAATCTGCCGTCAACTCTTCCGACCTTCACCGCTGCTGTGGGACCGTCCCAGGGGATGTCCGAAATAGCGATGGCGATGGAGGAACCGATCATTGCGGTGATCTCCGGGGAGCAATCCTGATCCACGGAAAGGCATGTGGCCACTACCACAACGTCGTTATAGAAACCCTTCGGGAACAGCGGTCTCAGCGGCCTGTCGATAAGCCTGGATGTGAGGATGGCGTGTTCCGAGGGACGTCCTTCTCTCTTGATGAATCCTCCGGGGATCTTGCCCACGGAATACATCTTCTCTTCGAAGTCGCAGCTTAAGGGGAAGAAATCCATCCCCGCTCTGGGCTCCTTGGAGCAGCAGACTGTGACGCTTACGACGGTATCGCCGTATTTGACCCAAGCCTGTCCGTTGGCCTGCTCAGCCACCTTGCCGATCTCTATCTGAAGCAGGCGTCCTCCGAGAGGATAATTATAAGTTTTGTAATCTGTAAATCTTGGCATTGCAACTACCTCCTGTAATGCTCTTAACAAAATTCAAGGCGGGTTTTAAACCCGCCTAAGTTTCGAACCTGTTACTTCCTTAATCCTAAACGAGTAATGAGGCTTCTGTACCTCTCAAGATCCTTCTCTTTAAGATAAGCAAGCATGTTTCTTCTCTGTCCTACCATCTTCAAAAGACCTCTTCTTGAGTGGTGGTCTTTCTGGTTGACTTTGAGATGCTCGTTGAGATCATTGATCCTGTATGTAAGGATAGCTACCTGAACTTCCGGAGAACCTGTGTCTCCTTCCTTAAGCTGATATTCCTTGATGATCTGCTGTTTCTGTTCTTTTGTAATCATTTCTTTCTCCTTTTCTTTAATGCGCCGGCTGCTGAGCTGTACGTTGGAGTGTCGATACCCTAAGCATCCGGTAAATTTTCGAACGATTTATGATAGCACATCAAGTCCTTGAATGTCAATAGTTTTTTAGGCCTCACAGAACATTTTAAATCGGTGCCACCCGTAAAACGGGTGGTTCGAACCGGGGCTGTAAGCCCCCAACACTGACCCGCGCCTAAAGACGCGGGCCTTTCACTTTGTTCAAGGTCCTCAGTGTCCTTGTCTCTTTGGCAAG
>Ga0256405_10000853_pt1 | contig 92421 bp, 80 predicted proteins | sample RumenRJG_02DNA_FD_189096 | JGI IMG/M metagenome (GOLD analysis project Ga0256405, IMG submission 189096) | Bovine rumen microbial communities from Lethbridge, Alberta, Canada - RJG_02 | ecosystem: Host-associated > Mammals > Digestive system > Stomach > Rumen | place: Canada: Alberta...
GTTCTTATATTGTTCTTATATTGTTTACATATTGTTCTTATATTGTTCCTATATTGGGGATATAAGAACAATATGCGAACAATATGTAAACAATATAAAAACAATATAAGATATGCCGTATCGGGGACGTTTCGGGTAGGGTTTTGACTCCTTTGGGAATCGGGGGGCAAAAGAAACCCCCGCAAGGGGTTTCGGGCCTTGCGGGGGTTCGGGGTTGGGGCCGGCGGGACGCCGGCGCTCCATGAGGGTTACTTCACTATGAGCTTGCGGATGGCGGTCTGCTGTTCGCCCGTGATGCGGACGAAGTAGGCGCCCTGGGCATAGCCCGTGAGGTCGATGGTCAGCTCGCCGTTCTCGACGTTCCAGGTTCCGCTCACGCGGCCGTTCATGTCCACTACCGATACCGTGGCCTGGCCGGCGATGCCGCTGAGGGTGACGCTGGTGGTGGCGGGGTTCGGGTAGAGGGCCACGGCGCTGTTGTCGACATCGTCGATGCCAGTGGGATCGTTCTCGGTGGTGAAGGAGGGGTTGGAGGCCGTGCCTGCAAACTCGCTGTAGACGCCCTCGGCGCAGATGGCGCGGACGTAGACATCGTAGGCCGTGCTGGCCTCGAGGTTGCTGAGCGTGATGCTGTTGGTGGTGGCGGTGACGGTGGTGCCCACGCCGTGGGCGAAGCCGTTGAGGCCGTACTCAACCTCGAAGCTGGTCACTCCCGCAGGAGCCGTCCAGCTGACGGTGGCCGTGGTGGTGGTGATATTGCTCACCGTGACACCGGTCACAGGCTGGCAGGTCGTCGTGGTGAAACTCGCCGTGTCGCTCCACGGGCTCTGCTGCGTGGCGCTGCACAGGGCTCGCACGCTGAAGCTGTAGGACGTGGACGACGTCAGGCCCGTCAGGGTGTAGGGGTTGGTGCTCGTGGTGATGGTCTGGTCATAGTTGGTGCCCGTCACGTGGATCTCCCACTCCGTCTCGTTCTCGCCGGGTGTCCAGCCCAGGATGGCGCTGTTGAGCGTCACGTTCTCGTAGGTCAGCGCCGTGGGCGTGTAGCACGGGTGCTCGTCGGTGATCACCGTGACGGTCATCCACTCGCTGATGTGCTCGGCGTCGCACACCGCGCGCACTCCGAGGGTGTACTCTGTGCCCGCCGTCAGGTTGGCAAAGCTGTAGAAGGTGTCGGTGACAGAGACCGGCGTTACCGTGGCGCTGTCCCACTCGGTGGCTATGGCCACCTGGTAGGCGCTGGCGTCGCCGCTCCAGCTGAAGCTGGCCGTGGTCTCAGTGGCCGCAGAGGCGGTGATGACCGGGTCGGCACAGACGAAGGGTGCTGCGTCGTTGTTGACAACCACGTTGTCGATGGCAGCCGGGGGGTTGGAACCACTGCTACCGTCGTTGCCCCACATGAAGACGAGGTGGTAGCGGCCGGGGGTGGCGATGTTCAGGGTATCGGCCTGATGCATCCAGCCAGAGGCTTGGTTCAGCTTGCCGCCGAGGGAAGTCCACCCGGCGACAGTGGCGGTGGTGAAGCTGTAGAGGCTTGTGGTACCATCGGGCAGCACATTGGCCTCGGGGTGGAAGTTCGAGTCGGGCACCCAGAAGGCGCGGATGTAGTCGTAGTTGCTTTCGCCGTCGGCCAGCCAGTCGAAGTTGATGGAGTAGTTGGCGGGGACAGTGATTTCGAAGGCACGCGAGGCATAGGAGACCGCGGTGGTGTTGTTGGTGTAGGAGTTGGTGGTACCGTCGTTGCTGATGTAAAGCGCGCCGGCGCCGCCATTGTTGACATCCGTACCCACCATCCAGGCATTGATGCCGTTGCGGAGAATCCAGCTGTTGTTGTCAGCGTTGGTGGTCTCGAAGCCGGTAGTGTAGGGGAAGGTGGTGACGGGGTTGAGGTCGAAGACGTGGACCACGCCCTTCAGGGTGTCGGTGCCGTAGGGGTTGGCGACGACGAGGGTGAGGGTGTCGTAGCCATCGGCGCTGTAGATGATCGACATGGTGTCGGTGGTGCCGTTGAGCATGACAGCGTGGCCGGCAGTCACCATGGTCGAAGTCCATGCGAAGCTGGTGGCAGAGTCGCCTAGTTCATAGGCAGCGACATATCTGTTGGTGTCGTTGACATAGACGAAATTGCTGCCCGACATGTAGTAGACGGGGGTTCTCTCGTCGCGCACGCCAAAGTCGTACATACCTATCAAACCATCGTAGACGCTGGTGTTGCGGAAGGCGAAGCGGATGGTGTCGCCGGCATAGGAAGCCAGCGAGAAGCTGCGGTACTCGAAGTTGCTGGAGGTGAGGGTGTCGATAGTGAGGGTATCGGTGAAGTCGGCAACGGCGCTGCCGCCATTCGGAGCCACACGGAGTTCGTAGCGGGCAATGGAGTTGGTGCTATAGGAAGGGACACCGGCGATGTGGTAGATGACCTTGATAGAATCGGTGGCAGCCGAGGCGGGGATGGCAATGGGAGGAGTCATCAGCCAGTCGTTGGCAGCAGTATTGCTGGAAGCCGATTCGCTGTAGATGTAGCCGCTGGTGTTGGGTACAGACTGGGCCCAGGTGTAGTTGGGGTGGCCGGTGTTGAAGGTGACCCAGCAGGAAGGACGCTCATAGAAGAACTCCTGGCGATAGGGTACATCCTCCACAGCGCACTCGGTGCTGAACTGGAAGACGGCGGTGCTCATGGTGGTGCCGTCGGAGCAGTTGGTGACAATCTGCACCTCATAGCTGGACGAAGCAGCGAGGCCGGAGATGGTGACACCGGTGGCCGTGGCAGCGAGGGTGCTCCATGCGGTGGTGCCGGCAAGGCGGTAGTTGGCCGTGTAGGTGGCGGCAGTGTTCTGGCTGTTCCAGCTCAGGGTCAAGGAGTTCAAGGTGGCAGCGGTCAGAGCCACGCTGCTGACAGGTGTACAGGCAGGCAGATAGTCTATCTCGACAGCCTTGATGTAGACGTCGCCGCTGTTGGCAGAAGCGATACCGAAGTGGGTCTGGGTGCCGGTGTAGGCCATGAGGAAGAGCTCGTGGACACCGAAGTTGGAGCCCTCGGTGGCAGTGACGGTGTCGATGGGCACGCGGTTGGAGCCGTCGGCGTCGCAAGCGAAGACATAGTAGTGCTGGTTGGTGGCGCTTTCACCATAGCAGCGGTCGGTGATGCGGAGCATCAGCGTGTCGATGCTGACACCCATCTCGGGCGAAATCAGATAGTAGTTGCTATAAATATTGTATCCGTTAGTGGAGCTGGGCGAAATGCTGGAAGACCAGCAGGGGTTGGCGACGGTGAGGGTCACACTGTAGGGAGGCACAATGGCGGTGCAAGAGGTGAAGGCACTGAGGGGGGTGCAGTAGACGACCGTGTCGGAGCAGATGGCACCCACGCGTACCCAGTACTGGGCACCGCTGACGAGACCGGTGATGGTGTAGCTGTTGGCGGTGACAGCCGAGGCGGCCGTGGTCCAACCAGTGTCGGAAACAGAACGATACTGGACGTTCCAGCTGGTCTCATCGCCATTGCCGAGCCACTGCAGGGAGACTGTGGTGCCGGTGGAGCCGGTGAGGCTGGCGCTGGGGGCCATGCAGTCGTGTTCGCAGTCGCCAAAGAAGCGGATATTGGGGATGTAGCTGGTGCCATATCCGTTGGGCTGGGTCTGGATGGAATCGTAGCTGGTGTAGTAACGGCTCTTGTAGTAACTGGTGTAATCAACGCTGCTGTAAGTATACTCATATTTGACACTCCAATAGTTGTTGCCATTCTCGCGAGACTCGGTCTTGCCGATGGTGGTCACGACCAGGCGCTTGGCGCCGTTGGAGGTGGTGGCGTTGAAGACAGTGTCGAAGGGGATGTAGTACCAATTGTTGCCAGTGACACTGAAGTGGTAATCGTCTACAACCTTGACCATGGCGGAGTCGACGGGGAAGGAGTGGCTGAGGTAATAGTCGCCACCGTAAGCGGCCAAAAGGTTGGTGTCAATATAGCCCATGTACATGTCCACAACAAAGTTGTTGACGCCAAGGTTATTGTCGTTGCTGAAGAGGGCATTGTAGGCGACACCGGAAAGGGTGGTGAGGCCATTGAGGATGCTGTCGTTATAGAGGGCCTGCGAGAACCAGTAGTTGTTGCCGCTGGCCATAGGCACATTGCTGGAGGTATAGGTACCGACCTGGGCCTCGGTGAAAGCCTGGGCACACTCGGGAGTATGGGGAGTGAAGTAGAGATTCTGCACGGCGGCAGTGTCGGCGGCGCCGCAGAGGCTGCTGATAGCGACATTATAGTTGTGTCCGGAGACGAGGTTGGAGAAGGTGATGGTGCTGTCGTCGAGGACGGTCTGGGTCTGGGGAGCGACAGAAGCATCGGAGAGGTCGGTCAGAGTGACAACAGCACCGCTACCGGCGATGCCCATGCCAGGCAGATAGTGCCAGCTGATGACAGCGGCGTTGCTGGTGATGGCCGTCAGGTCGGCCTGATAGACAGGATAGCAACGCATCTGTGTCTGGAACGTACCGAGGAAAAGATAATCGGTGGTGTCGGCTTCGCCGTCGATCAGACAGGTGGTGGCGACATAAGCATAATAGTTGGTGTTGGAAATCAGAGTATTGACCGAGCGGGAGTTGGAGTCGGTGGAGAAGTGCTCGATGACGGAATCGATGACGACGCCCGACTCACCATAAATATAATGGATAAGCATCAGGTCGTAGCCGTTTTCGGAGGTGCCGTCCCAGGCAAAGTGAGCCGACTCGTAGGAGATGCTGTCGATGACGCCACTGCCACTGATGGGCATGCGGCAATTGGGGATGGTCTTGAGGCTGATGTCGTCGAGGTAAGCAGCATTGCCATAGTAGTAGCTACCCGTCCCACCGACAAAGCGGAAAGCGAGCCATGCAGTGTCGCCTTCTTCGAGACCCAGGGTGTCGGTGAAGAACTCGTACATGGACCATTCAGATTCCAGATAGTCGGAGCTGGAGCTGTTGATAGACTTGAGGACTTGGAACGAGGTGGGGTCGTTGGGGTTGGTCATTATACCGGCATCGAAGACTCCGCCATAACCGAGGGAGAGGTATGCCCAGAACTGCACATGAAGGTTGCCGGGGTCAGCGACGATGGGGCTGCTGATAATGCGGCAGACATCTTCTGCAAAGCTAGCCATCATGTAAAGGCTTTGGTCGCCCGTATGTGCATAATAGGGAGAGACCTTAGGAGTACTACCATCGTAAGCGGACTCCACGCTGTCGAGGACTGTCCAGCAAGCGGGGGCGACATTGGGGTCGTCGGTTTCGAAACCTGCCGTCCAAGGCAGTGTGGCGATGGCACCACAAGGTGTGCGATAGTTGAGGTAAACAATGCCGCTGGTATCGCCAATCTCACAGATAGCAGCCACACCAAGACGATAGGCAGTGCTCACTTCCAAGTCGGTGAAGGTATAGGAGGTATCGGTCACGTTCTCACTGTAGATTGAATCACCGACAAGAACTATGAACTGGCTGGCGTTGCTGGTCCAAGTGAAGACGGTTTCGCCATCTTCGTTGACACTGGCAGCCAGACCACTAGGAACATAGCAGGTGGGGCAGGGATTGAAAGTGATCAGGGTATCGCCATCTGAACGGTTATCCATGTTCTCAATGGCAAAGACCGTAGCGCCAGAGCCATCGAGAACACTGCCGCTCATTTCGTCAGGGTAAGAACCTCTATGGAAAACAAGGGAGACAGGAGATCCGGAGCAGACCTGTATACTATCGTTTGCTGAGTCACCACTGGCGATGGTGAAAGAGGCCAATTCGAGGCCACCGGAGACAATACCGATAGCGTTTCCGTTCCATCCATTTCCATAATCGTCTTCCATGGCAAATTTGACGCTGCAAGAGCCACCCTCACAGTCTGTCTTCCAATTGCCCATAATAGGCAGCGACTCTTCACCGGCCGAGCAGACGGCCTTCACCGAGAAGTAGTACACAGTGTTGGCGTCAAGTCCAGTGAAGGTATAGCTAGTGGTGGTGGAGGTGACGGTGTTAGTGTCGCCACCGATCTTCCAGTAGTCGATGCTGTAGCTGGCAGAGTTGTTCTCTGTGTCGGTCCAGCTGAGGGTCAAGCCATCGCTCGTAATGTCGGTAGCCGTGAGGTTCTCGGGACGGACGCACGAAGGAGCCTCGATGACATGCAGAGTGTAGTCCAGAGCGACACCCCACGAATAGGTGTCGCAGGGGTTGGCTGTGGACGCCGACGATATTGAACTGACGTAGCTGTCAAAGTAGGAGTCGGCAGCGCAGATACGCATCAGGTAGGTGCCGGTGTCCTGCGAACTGGCAATGCTGAACGTCGCCGTGATGGTTACCGGATTGGTGCTGGGGGCCGAGCCCACGGCCACTACTTCGGTACCATTAAAGACGCTGTCGCCGTTCCAGTCGACCCAGATAATGTAACTATAGGTGTAGCCTGTGGCAAAGGTGATGTTGATTTCTGCATCAAGGCTTGCAGGCACAGCGCCAATCTGGCTGCTATTGTTGATGTAGTAAGGCGACGAAGCCCACGTCACGGCGCTGTTCACCACCTCGGTACCCATGCCGAACGACACGTTCGTGATACCACTACCGTCCTTCGACGTCGGATTCGGCGTGCAGAACTGTGCCTGAGCTGTCCATGGCACTGCCATCAGGAGCGCCAATGCTGCTAAGTGTAATAATTTTTTAACCATAATAATGAAGTTTAATGAATAATGAAAAAATGTTTTACTGTTTAATGGTATGAATAAAAGAACTCTCCCTTGACGGGTCGATGTTCAGCATGCGATTCGGGAAGTGTTAATGGTTCTTTTAGTAATTTGTCGTATAGGTAGTTGCGCTCAAATCACTTCGTCAATGTCACATGCAAATATACATTTTTTTTTAAAACAACAAAAAAAACATTATGACATAAGAAAAGGCCAAAAAGTCTATTTTGGCCTGTATCATGGAAAAATGGCAACGATGGTGCCGGAGGAGTTAGCGGACAGCGGGCTCGCGGAGCACATCGCCGTGGTCGGTGACAATCTGGCGGTAGAACCACTCCGGATAGGGCGGCTGCTGGGGGAAGCGCACGACGCCGGTCTCGGTGGTCTCCACCTTGCCGTTCTTGACGTGCTTGATGTTGCCGTCGATGTACTTCATCAGCAGCAGGTGGTCCAGCTCGCGCCAGCGGCGCATCATCTCCTCGGCACGGTCGTTGCTGAAGCGGTTGAGGGCACCGACAAGGCGGGCCTCGTTGTCCTCGTTGGCCCAACGGTCGGCATGGCGACGCTCGAGACTGACGAAGTTGCCCTCCAGTTCGCGCTGCACCTGCTGCACGTCGACAATCATCGAGTCGTAGCGCAGGTAGCAGAAGTTGCTGACGCGGTTGAAGAGCCAGAAGGCCGCCGTTTCGCTGTATTGGCTCATGGAGCCATTGCCCTCCTCGAAACAGATGGGTATCTGGGTGGTGCCACAATAGACGGGGCAATAGACGGTGGAGTAGGTGTCGTCGACGCCGAACCAGAGGATGCCGCCGAGCTTCGACGGCAACCATTTGCGACACTGCGCCACGAAGGAGAAGCCCGTCTGCTGGGTGCTGATGGCGCGTTCGTGGACATACTTCTGGCCGTCGACCTCGAAGTCCATGGGGCGCCAGCGGTAGGGGCAGTGGAAGGGGCCGGCACCGACGTCCTGGGTCATGTCCATGGGGGTGCCTTCATAGTGGTCGCGCATCAGGGTCATGCAGTCCTGCACGGAGAGCTTGCGGTTGGGCTTGACCCACAGGGGCAGGCGCTCGGCGTCCTTGTCGCCCATGGCGAACTGCTCGTAGCGTTTCATGCCGTCGGCACAGCGGTTGAACATGGCATATACACGGGCCTCGCAGGCGCGGAGGCCGGAGAAAGTCAGGGGGTTGTAGGTGTCGGCGAAGGAGAAGTCGGAAAACTTGGGGTGGGCGGCATGGACGGCGATGCCCTGCTTCTGGGCGAAGGTGATGACATCCTCGCTGTACACGCACTCCACTTCCTTGTCGAAGATGCGGTCGATATGCTTGCTGCTGATACTGTTTTTCACCTTACGGCCCTCCAGGGGGAAGGTGGTGATGCGGGCCTGATTGGCATGGCCGCAGATGTAGCCCTCGGGCACACGGCGCGCCACCCACACGGCGCCCTTCTCGCTGCCCTTGCTGATAATCTCGAAGAGCCACACCTCGTCGGGGTCGGCCAGAGAGAAGCTCTCGCCGCCGTCGGCATAGCCGTAGGTGGAGACCAGTTCGTGCATCACTTTGATGGCCTCGCGGCAGTTTTTGGCTCTTTGCAGGGTGACATAGATGAGGTTGCCGTAGTCGATGCCCTCGGCGTTGCCCTTGTCCAGGGGGGCGATGCCGCCCCAGGTGGTCTCGCCGATGGCCAGCTGGTGCTCGTTGATGAAGCCCACCACCTGATAGGTATGCGCGGGCTGCGGTATCTCGATCTGGAACCGCAACGAACCGTAGTTGTAGAGGCGCAGCATATCGCCGGGCTGGTGGTCGGCGGCGGGGCAGTAGCGCAGTTGGCCGTAGCGCGTGTGGCTGTCGGCGGCATAGGTGATGAAGGTGCTGCCGTCGCTGCTGGCACCCTTCGACACGAGGAGGTTGGTGCATGCCGGCGCAGCTGTGGCCACCGCCAGCATCAAAGCAAGTATCAGTCTTTTCATATCGTCTGTTTATCTATAGCACTAATAACGTGCCTTTACCAAAAATATTGTCCACACATAATAATTTACAAGACTCTGCGTTAATTATAATATGAATATGAAAAGGAATGTTATTATTGCATGCCTGCTCCTGGTGGCGCCTTGGTGTGTCGCACAACAGGACGACAGCACCCGCAGCCGCGTCTTGGAGGAGGTCTCCGTCGGAGCCCGGCGTTCCGAGGGGGTGTCGCGCATGGGCGGTGCCGTCAACGGCACCGAAATCGGCCAGGGCGAGCTCTTCCGCGCCGCCTGCTGCAACCTCGGCGAGAGCTTTGTGGCCAACCCCTCGGTGGACGTCAACTACAATGATGCCGCCGTGGGCGCACGCCAGATCAAACTCCTCGGCCTCAGCGGCCAATATGTACAGATGCTGATAGAGAACCTGCCTATGGGCGGTGGCCCCGCCTCGCCCTATCTACTGAGCTATGTGCCTGGTGCCTGGATGAAAAGCATACAGGTCAGCAAAGGCACCTCCAGCGTCAAACAGGGCTACCAGAGCATCACCGGCCAAATCGACGTCGAATATGTAAAGCCCGACGAAGAACCCGGCCTGTCGCTGAACCTCTATGGCGACAGCCGCCTCAAGGCCGAGGGTAACCTCATGGGCAACATCCACCTCAACCCCTACCTCAGCACCGAACTCTTTGCCCACTACGAGCAGGACTTTGCCCACCACGATGCCGACGGCGACCTTTGGCACGACTCCCCGGCCCTGCGGCAGATCAACCTCTCCAACCGCTGGAAATACAAGCGCGGACGCTACATCATGCATGCCGGTATCAATTTCCTCGATGAGAACCGCGAGGGGGGCCAGTTGGTCAAAGACATTGCTGTCCCCTACCGCGCCCTGGTCGACAACCGCCGTATGGAAGTCTACATGAAGCATGCCTACCTGCTCGACCAGCTGCACAATACCAACCTGGCTTTCATGGCCAATGCCTCGCACCACCGCCTCAACGGCAACTTCGGCAACACCGACCACCCCGAGGCCTCATCTTTCCCCGTGAAGAACTACACCAACAACTTCTCCACCCTTTCGGCACAGCTGATGCTCGAGCACGAATTCGACGACATCCACAGTCTCTCCACTGGTCTGAGCCTCAACGCCGACCACATAGAAGAGACTATTCCTTCCCCCCTCACGCTTTCTACCCAAGAGGTCACCCCCGGAGCCTACGTGCAATACACCTTCAAGCCCGACTACCACTTTACCGCTATGGCGGGCTTGAGAGCCGACCACAGCAGCCTCTTCGGTACCTTCGCCACGCCGCGCCTGCACTTGAAATGGATGGTCAACGACTGGGTGACCTTCCGCGGTTCCATAGGCAAAGGCTACCGCACTACCTATCCCTTGGCCGAGAACCACTACCTCCTGGCCTCGGGACGACCGCTGGTCCTCTCCGGTGACCCCATACAGGAACAGGCTTGGAACACAGGCCTCAGCGGAGCTTTCATCATCCCCGCGGGCGACCGCGACGTGATGGTCAACGCCGAGTTCTACCACACCCGCTTCCAGCACCAGGCAGTGGTGGACTACGACAGCGACCCCACTAAGGTAATCGTTGCCAACCTCAACGGCAGCTCCTTCTCCTCCACCTTCCAACTCGACGCCAGCTGCGACATTGTCGAAGAGCTGAACATCCTCGCCGCCTTCCGCTACAACTACGTGCGCTGCACCTACGGCGGCACCCTCATGGAGAAGCCCCTCCAGAGCCGTTACAAAGGCCTCCTCACCCTCAGCTGGAAGCCCATGATGGCCCTCTGGCAGGTGGACCTCACGCTGCAACTCAACGGTCCCGGCCGCATGCCACACTATTTTGATGCCGACGGCACCCTGGTGAGCGACGAGGAGTTCCCCGCCTATCCGCAACTCAATATACAGATAACGCGCGAATTCCGCCACTTCTCCCTCTACGTCGGAGGCGAGAACCTCACCAACTATCGCCAGCCTATTCCCGTCATCAATGCCGCCAACCCATGGTCCTCCACCTTCGACCCTACACTCGTTTGGGGACCCGTACACGGCATCATGGCCTATGCAGGCCTACGCATGAACCTTTAACTTAAAAAAAACAACAATATGAAACAGACACTTTTAATTCTCCTTTCCAGTCTCCTGCTGATGCTTGGCGGTAAAGAACTCCGCGTGCTCGTCATGACACCCACACCCCAGATGCACTGCGAGAACTGTGAGAACAAAATCAAAAAGAACCTTCGCTTCGAGAAAGGCATCACTAAGATTGAGACCTCCGTCAAGGAACAGACCGTCACCGTCACCTACAACGCCGCCAAGACCACCAAGGAGAACATCCAGTCCGCAATGAAGAAAATCGGATACGACACCAAAGTCCTCTCCGACCAATCCAAAGCAGACTACGACAAATCCAAGAAGCAGAAAAAATCTACTCGTTGAGCGCCTCGAGGTAGAAACTGACAGGGCGGAAGCCATCGTTGCAGCTGATCATGGCGCTCGCCGGGTTTTGCATCCAACCATCGAAGAAGTTGCCCTCGCCACGGGCGAGGGCTTCGGCAAAGCTCTTCATGCTATCCCAAGCTGACGGACACATACCCACAGGACACTTGCCGTCAACGGAGACCCACTGTTGCCCCACCGAGACATCACACGCATGCTCGATGGGGTTTTCATATTGCGCCATAAGGTCGGGATACTCAGTCTTACGGACAGCTGTGATGCGGACTTTTTTCATCTCATGTGCAACTCGTGACCCATGCGGTCCTGCTTGGTCTTGAGGTAGCGCTCGTTGTATTTATTAGGCTCAACGACGATGGGGACAATTTCGGTCACTTTCAGGCCATAACCCTCGAGACCGGTGCGCTTCACTGGGTTATTGGTGATGAGGCGCATCTTGGTAACTTTCTGGTCGCGCAGAATCTGGGCGCCGATGCCGTAGTCGCGCTCGTCGGCCTTGAAGCCAAGCTTGAGGTTGGCGTCGACGGTGTCCAGACCCATCTCCTGCAGGTGGTAGGCCTTGAGCTTGTTCACCAGCCCGATGCCGCGGCCCTCCTGGCTCATGTAGGCTATGAGACCCTTGCCCTCGTGCTCGATCATCTCCATGGAGCGGTGCAGCTGCTCGCCACAGTCACACTTGCAGGAACCGAAGATGTCGCCCGTGGCGCAGCTCGAGTGTACACGCACGAGAACGGGTTCATCCTCTTCCCATTCGCCTTTCTTCAGCACCATGTGCGTATTGCCGTTGTCGAGCTGAGTGTAGGCGATGAGCTGGAAGTTGCCCCAGCGCGTGGGCAGGAACACCTCCTGCTCCTTGCGGATCAGTGTCTCGTGGGCTATGCGGTAGGCGATGAGGTCTTTGATGGTGACAATCTTGAGGCCAAACTTTTTGGCCACTTCCTGCAGCTGGGGCATGCGGGCCATGGTGCCGTCGTCGTTGATGATTTCGATGAGGGCTCCGGCGGGATACAAGCCGGCGAGGCGGGCCAGGTCGACGGCAGCCTCGGTGTGGCCGGCACGCACCAGCACGCCGCCGTTGCGGGCGCGCAGGGGGTTGATGTGGCCGGGACGGCCCAGCTGCGTGGGTTTGGTGGCGGGGTCGGCCAAGGCACGGATGGTGCTGGCGCGGTCATGCATACTGACGCCCGTGGTGCATCCATCTTCCAGATTGTCGACGGTGATGGTAAACGGAGTGCCAAGGAGCGACGTGTTGTCGTGCACCTGCATATCGAGCTGCAGCTCGTGGCAGCGCTCCTCGGTGATGGGAGCGCAGAGCACTCCGCGTCCGTTCTTGAGCATGAAGTTGACGTGCTCGGCGGTAATCTTCTCCGCCGCCATGATAAAGTCGCCTTCGTTCTCACGGTCCTCGTCGTCGACGACAATGACGAATTTGCCCTCGCGGAAATCCTCGATGGCCTCTTCTATAGTATTGACTTTGAATTCCATATTAAAAAACCGAATATTAGTTGCGACTGCAAATTTACAAAAAAAAGTTCATATCGCCTAAAAATATTCTTCCCCACCTGCAAAAGGAGGGCAAAGATTAGACGAGATTTTACCACATGTAAAAACAGCATGCGATCTAACGGAGGGAAAGTAAATTTGCATTTCAAATATTTTTTGTATATTTGCAGGTTGAAACCGATTGGTTCCCTTGCGCGGTAGATTGGTGTATCGTGCTCATACTATTGCAATTAGCATAAACGAGAAATAGAAAAAAAAGATACAAATATGAAAAACAATCACATCAGAATTCTTATGGGGGCCTTCATGGCCTGCTGCCTGCTGCAGGCGGTGGCCTGCGGCAAAGAGGAATACAAGACCCGCGGCAACCTCAAGCCCACTCTTATATACTTCGTGGGCCGCAGTTGGATGTTCGACTCGCTGTCGGGCGATTTTTCCAATACCTATCTGTCGTTCGACCAAGACAGCATGAGGTTCAGCGCCTTCAACACCTATAGTTGGAAACTCAATGGCAGCACCATTGAAGGCAGACGCTACCTGAAGCCGAACTGGGACGAGTCAGTGCGGATGCTGATCAAGGAGATGAACATATTAACCCACACCGACGCCGAAGGCAACCAGGTAGAAGAGACCACCATGGTGGCTGAAGGCTACTTTGCCCACACCTATCTCAGCAATGTGGACACCTTCTGGACCTTTCACGGCACGCTGACCTTGCAGTAGGAGGCTGCTATGAAATATGTAGCCACGCTTGCGTTGTCGCTGCTGGCAGCGTCCATGGGCAGCGCACAGGTCACCTTCCGTGCGCGGATTTTCATGCCCGAGGGCCATTTGGCAAGCGGTTATTTTCACCCGTATCTGATTGTGGAGGGCGAGGACACGGCGCGCTATATGCCCCGCCATGTCGATGACAAACTTGACACCATCGACGGCACGGTCTGTTTCACCGGCATCGCCCGCGGGGCACGTTGCTATCTGCAAATGCCCGTCATTGTCATTGGAAACTACGACTATCCCGTCTTCACCATCGACGAGGACATGACCGTCGACTCGCTGGTGCTGAGGAAGATGGTGCGTAAAACCAAGGACTACGAGTGGCACCGCGCCAAGTGCGACAGCGCGATGCGTGCCGACGTGGAGGCCCTCAGCGTCAATCCCATGGCGCGGGATACACATTATTGGACGGACTACAAGGGCAAGCCCGTTCGCCACATTGACGAAGAGACGCATGCCCTGCGGCTGGCCAGGCTCTACTATGCCGACTGGCTGTTCCCCCTGGCCTCGCGGCGCACCTACCCCCATGCCTCCGACAGCGCCTACCGCTATGCCCTGATGGCCTACGACCGCAAGGCGACGCCGTGGCTCTACCCTGCCCTGCAGCAGCTGCACCGCCATTTGGGTCTCGCCGGAGAACCCGACGTGCGCAAGCCCAAGGACCCCAAGGTGATGTACCTGCCGGCCTGCGACGAGGCCACGCTCGCCGACACAACGAAGGACCTGATGGCCCTCATGGAATACAGGCAGTGGCTGGACTATTTCCTTCAGCGGAGGTTCCCGGAACTGGGCGAGCCGAGCCTCTGCAGTCCCATGGCCGCCGAGGGCACACTGCGCTACACCGTTTGGAGTCCCTGGGGCTACATCTGCGTGGTGCGCCTGGAGGGACGCCGCCTCCACTTCAACCAGGCCTATGGCTACGGCAAAGAGATGAAACTGACAGCCAGTGTCGACTTCGACCTCAGCGACAGCGAGCTGGCCGAGGTGCGCCGGCGGATGGACGCTTTCCTCGACACCCACCTGCCGGACGACATGACGGGCACCTTTGTCATCGACGGTGGCGAGTACCTCCTGGAATACATCCACGAGGGCCGATACCGCACCTTCCGCGCCTCCGACGGCGGCGAACCCCAGGTGTTCAACACCCTTGCCGGATATCTCTTCCAGCTCGGCAAACAACGCACCGGGCAGTAGGGAAGCGGCTGATTGGCGATAAACATGCAAGGTTGGCACAATAAAAAAAAGAATATTTCGTTTACAGAAATAATGAACATAGCACTGATAGGATACGGAAAAATGGGCCACGCCATCGAGGCGCTGGCCGCGGAGCGGGGACACAAGGTCACCGCGAGGATTGACCGCGACGACCCCTGGCCCGCAAAGATAGAGGCCGATGTGGCCATCGAGTTCACCACGCCACAGACGGCGACGGCCAACCTGCTGCGCTGCCTGGAAGGCGGCGTGCCCGTGGTGTGCGGCACCACGGGATGGTACGCCGACTACGAGCGGGTAGCCGGCGAATGCAAGGCCCGGGGCGGACGCCTCTTCACGGCCACCAACTTCAGCATCGGCATGAACATCATGTTCGCCCTGAACCGCCGCCTGGCGGAGCTGATGAAGGGCCGCACGGACTACACCGTCGGCATCAGCGAGACACACCACATCCACAAGCTCGACGCCCCGAGCGGCACAGCCATCACGCTGCAGGAGCAGATAGTGGAGTGCGGAGCGCGGAGCGTGAAGGACGTCCCGATAGCCTCCTACCGCGAAGGCGAGGTGCCGGGGACACACACAGTGGTCTACGACAGCGAGATAGACACCCTCACCCTTACCCACGAGGCCCACAGCCGCAAGGGACTGGCCCTGGGGGCGCTGCTGGCGGCGGAGTTCCTGGCCTCGGCGCAGCCAGGGGTGTACACGATGAAAGACATACTGTAAGTCCCTGATATGTCCCATAAGCCCTATAAGTCCACGCATGCCAACCCCTGGATAATCCTGGGGCTGGCGGTGCTGCTGGCGGCCACGATGGTGGTCAGCTGCATGTTTGGTGCCGTGGACATCAGCATGGAGGACATTGCAGGCCGTTCGCAGATTTTCTGGCAGCTGCGCCTGCCGAGGGTGCTGATGGGCGCCCTGGTGGGGGCGGTGCTGAGCGTGTGCGGAGCGGCCTACCAAAGCATTTTCCGCAACCCCCTGACGGACCCCTACGTGCTGGGCGTCAGCAGCGGCGCCTCGCTGGGAGCGGCGGTGGCCATATTGCTGGGCCTGGAGGCCTGGCTGTGGGGCGTGGGCGGACTGGCACTGGGCATGGCATTGCTCACAGTGCTGATCATCTACAAGATAGCCTCCATAGGCAACCGTATGCACACCACCACCCTGCTGCTGACGGGCGTATGCCTGACGCTGCTCATCTCGGCCGTCATCTCGTTCCTGATGGTGCTCAACCAGGAGAAGATGGACAGCATCATCTTCTGGACCATGGGAAGCTTCGGCAGCTCGACGTGGACCGATGTTTGGATGCTGCTGCCCGTGGCGGCGGTGGGCATAGGCGTGGTGCTGTGGCACGGCCGCGACCTGAACCTGCTGCTGGCAGGCAGCGAGGCGGCGCAGAGCATGGGCTGCGAGGTGGAGAAGGTGAAAAGGGTACTCCTGTTGTTCACCACGCTAATGGTGGCCTTCGCCGTGAGTTCGTGCGGTGTGATAGGCTTTGTGGGTCTGATTGTTCCCCATGCCGTGCGCCTGGTGGCAGGGCCCGACAACCGCAAGGTGGTGCCCTACTCCATACTGTGCGGCGCCATCTTCGTGCTCGTATGCGACACGCTGGCGCGCACCGTGCTACGACCGAGCGAACTGCCGGTGGGCAGCCTCACCTCGATGGTGGGTGCCCCGCTGTTTATCTACCTACTCTATAAAAACAAGAAAGGGTATTGAACTTTAGTGGCTAAATAGGCAGTAGTTAAGTAGTTAAGACAAATGATTGAGCTTGAACATATACAGGTCAGCTACGGCAAGCGGGAGATTCTGCGCGACATCAATACAACAATAGCCACAGGTTGTATCACGGCCGTGATGGGACCCAACGGCTGCGGCAAGACGACGCTGCTGCGATGCATCGGCGGGCTGCTTGAACCCACAGCGGGCAGCGTGGCCATCGACGGGAAAAAAGTGAAAGACTACTCAGCCCGCGCACTGGCACAGAAGGTGGCCTTCGTACGTCAGCAGGCGCAGACCGACTTCGAGTTCTCGGCCTTCGAAACGGTACTCATGGGTCGCAACCCCTACCAACACCACCTGCAAAACGAGAGCCAGGCCGACTGGGACATCGTGGAGCAGTGCATGAAGCAAACCAACACCTGGCACCTGCGTCTGGCCAAGCCTGCCGAAATGAGCGGCGGCGAGATGCAGAGAGTGATGATTGCCCGCGCACTGGCACAGAAGACCCCCGTGCTACTGATGGACGAGCCTGTGAGCAACCTCGACATCGCCCACCAGCTGGAAATTATGCGTCTGCTGAGAACCACAGACAAAACGGTGGTCATCGTCATCCACGACCTCAACCTCGCCCTGCAGTTCTGCGACCGCATACTCTTGATTCACAACGGCGAGCTGCTCTTCCACGGCCCCATAGCCGAAGGACTGACAACAGAAAACATCAGCACAGTCTACGGTGTGAAAACCCACATGGCCGAAGATCGAATTATTTTTGATTACTGAAATTGATATGAAGAAACACCTTATAGCCATTCTCCTTTTATTGCTGGCAGCGTCCGGCAGTATGCTGAGTGCGCAGGACACACTGACCCTGCGGTGCATCGAGCCCGACTCGGTGATAACCGAAGCCATGAAACATCTGGGAGTGCCCTACCGCTGGGGCGGCAAGACTCCCAAGGGTTTCGATTGTGCCGGATTCACACGCTATGTCTATTCCAAATTCGGCGTACAACTTGCCCCCTCGGCGGCACCACAATACAAGATGGGCATACCGGTGGACAAGGACTCGCTGGCCGTGGGCGATCTGGTATTCTTCTCCGGAAGGAGAAACATGAAGGCCATAGGGCACGTGGGCATCGTTACCACAGTAAAAGAGGGCAGTTTTGACTTCATCCATGCCTCGAGCACCGGCATCAGGATTACCTCGTCACAGGAGGCCTACTACCTGAAGCGCTACAAAGGAGCCTGCCGCCTCATCGACCGCGAAGAGGTGCTGGAAGCAGGTTTGCCGCTGACCGCGACCGACACAGTGCTACGCGACCCATTGTACACCATCGCCATGGTGGGCGACATAATGTTGGGCACACTGCATCCCACCATCCAGTTGCCACTGCATGAAGGCAAACATCTTTTCGACCACACAAAAGACATACTGAACAACGCCACAGTCGCCGTGGGCAACTGCGAAGGCGTCTTCAGCGACGACACCTTGACGAGTACCAAAGAGGGCTGCAAATACTGTTATGCTTTCCGCATGCCGGAATCCTATGCAGCACTGCTTCAGGAGGCGGGCTTCGACTTCCTGAGTCTGGCCAACAACCACAGCAATGACTTCGGCCGCAAAGGCATCATGACAACCATAGGCCTGCTGGACAGCCTGGGCATCGGCTATGCCGGCATCAAAGATCTTTGCACCACAGCCTTGGAGCAACGCGACAGTCTGGTGTTCGGATTCTGTGCCTTTGGCACCAACGGACATAACTGCAACCTGATGGACAGCACGCTGGTGATGAACACCATCCGTGGCCTGAGAGAGGAATGCGACATACTCATCGTGTCGTTCCACGGGGGTGCCGAGGGTGCCGCCTACACCCACCTCCCCGAAGGCATGGAGCTATTCCTCGACGAGAAACGCGGAGCACTGAGGGAATTTGCCCACATGTGTATTGACGAAGGCGCCGACCTGGTCTTCGGCCACGGCCCCCACGTCTGCCGTGCAATGGAGCTCTATCGCGGCCACCTCATCGCCTACAGCCTGGGCAACTTCTGCACACCCACCGGCATGAGCCTGTCGGGCGTGCTGGGCTATGCCCCGATAGTGACAGCACGTCTCGACCGCAACGGCATGTTGGTGGACGGCAAGATCCACTCCTTCCTGCAACCCTTCCGCATGGGCCCTCAGGCTGACAACAACAACAATGCAGCAAAACTCATCAAAACACTCTCTGAGGAAGACTTCCAAACCGCCACACTCATCATTGACGACAACGGTTCCTTCCGTCCAGTGGCCGTCGAATAAGGTGCCCTTTTTGGATTTTTTAAGTTTAAATTTTTTGCAGGCTGATACTTTTTTTGTACTTTTGCAAAGTTTTTAATACCACCTACTGAACCCTGACAAATGAAACATATAGAACCTATCATATTGTTATGTGCTATGTTGGCCTTGCCTGTCGTGGTATCGGCACAGACCGACGAACCGCAACAGAAAAACAGCAAATCGGAAATCAAGGTCAATAAACTGGATGTCATCTACGAAGAAGAGGAATACAAAGGTGTAGTCATCGACCACCGCAACAACAAAGAGACAGAAAACTACATGTATCAAGCACCTTTCCTCTACGAGGTTGATGAGGACGAGGAAGAGGACGAAGAAGACATGCCTAACATCTATACCCTTGACGATGAAGGAGCTGCCAGTGAAGACGAGATACTGCTCGAAGGTTTCGACACCGCCGCCATCCACCTGCCCAAACTGGACGTAAACAGCATAGACAACCCCATCACCATACATCTGCGCGACGAAGCGCGGGGAGAAAAGTTTACATGGCCCACACCCTGGTCGGCACGTCCGTCGTCGCACTTTGGTCCCCGCTGGCGCCGTTGGCACTACGGCCTCGACCTGGCCCTGCCCACCGGCGAACCCATCTACGCCGCCTTCGACGGCGTGGTGCGCATCTCCAAACTCAACCGCAGCTACGGCAACCTCGTCATCATCCACCACGCCAACGGCCTGGAGACCTACTACGCCCACATGTCGAAACGCAACGTCGTGGCCGGGCAGCAGGTGAAGAGCGGCGACATCATCGGCCTCTGCGGCAACACCGGCCGCAGCCGCGGCAGCCACCTCCACTTCGAGATACGCTATATGGGCAACGCCCTCAACCCCGAGCACGTGGTGAACTGCGCCACCCACGACCTTGTCAACGACGAGCTGAGCCTCACCCCCTCGTCGTTCCGCAAGGTGGGCAACAGCAAGTCGCGCGCCTCCTCGGGCAGCAGCAAAGCCTCCGGCGGATGGTACCGCGTGCGCCAGGGCGACACCCTCGAAAAGATTGCCCGCCGCAACGGCACCACCATCACCCAGCTCTGCAAAATCAACGGCATCAGCCGCAACAAGGTGCTCCATCCCGGCGACCGCCTGCGCGTCAGCGGCAAGGCCAGCAGCAACCCCGAACCCTCACCCACCACCACCAAGGCCGACAAGAACAGCAAGGCCTCCTCTTCCGCCACCTACACCGTTCGCAGCGGCGACACCCTCGGCAAGATTGCCAAAACTCACGGCACCACGGTGAAGAAACTCTGCAAACTCAACGGCATCAGCCAAAACACACCCCTACGTGTCGGACAGAAACTGAAGGTCAAATGAGAATAGACATCCTCACCCTCTTCCCGAACATGATGAACATGTTCTTCGAGGAGAGCATCCTCAAACGGGCCCAAAAGAAAGGCCTCGTCGAGGTGCACTTCCACGACCTCCACGACTATTCGCTCACCAAGTACGGCTCGGTCGACGACTACCCCTATGGCGGCGCTGCCGGCATGGTGATGGCCGTGGAGCCCATCGCCAACTGCATAGAAGACCTGCAGAAGGATCGCCCCTACGACGACATCATCTACACCGCCCCCGACGGCGAGCTCCTCTCCCAGCCCATAGCCAACCAACTGTCGCTGGCACAGAATTTGATGGTGCTCTGTGGGCACTACAAAGGCGTGGACGAACGCATCCGCGAGCACTTCATCACCCGCGAAATCAGCATCGGCGACTACGTGCTCACTGGTGGCGAACTGGCCACTGCCGTCATCTGCGACGCCGTCATACGCCTCGTGCCGGGAGTGATAGGCGACGAGCAGTCGGCCCTCGAGGACTCCTTCCAGGACGGCCTCGTGGCTCCGCCGGAGTACACACGCCCGCCGGAGTTCCGCGGATGGAGGGTTCCCGACGTCCTCCTCAGCGGCAACCACGCCAAGATAGAGCAATGGCGCATGGAACAGGCCATCCAGCGCACCCGCGAGAGAAGACCCGGCCTGCTGGCAGACCTGAAGGCCTGCCCACAGAACAAAGGAAAGAAACAATAACAAATCAACATAGCAACGATTATGACAGAATTCGAGAAATACGCCACCCGTCACCGTGGCATCAGCAGCACCACCATGGCCAAATACACCTCGACCATCAACAATTCGCTCACGCCCTATATCGTCGAGGAGCGCCAGCTCAACGTGGCCCAGATGGACGTCTTCAGCCGCCTGATGATGGACCGCATCATCTTCCTCGGCACCGCCATCGACGACTACACCGCCAACGTCATCCAGGCCCAGCTCCTCTTCCTCGAGAGCGTCGACCCCACCAAGGACATCCAGATCTACCTCAACTCCCCCGGAGGCTCCGTCTACGCCGGCCTCGGCATCTACGACACCATGCAGTACATCCAGCCCAAGGTCTCCACCATCTGCACCGGCCTCGCCGCCTCGATGGCCAGCGTGCTCCTCTGCGCCGGCGAGAAAGGCCGCCGCTGTGCCCTGCCGCACGCCCGCGTCATGATCCACCAGCCCATGGGCGGCGCCGACGGCCAGGCCACCGACATGGAGATCACCGTCCGCGAAATCCTCAAACTCAAGAAAGAGCTCTACGAAATCATCGCCAAGCACAGCGGCCAGCCCTTCGAGCAGGTGGAGAAAGACTCCGACCGCGACCACTGGTTCACCGCCGAAGAGGCCCTCCAGTACGGCATGATCGACGAGGTGCTGACCAAGAAGTAAGCACCCCCAATGGCTCCTGTAGACAACAACTCCTTCGTCAGCGACATCAAACAGCTCATCGAGCATAGTCGCCGTGCGGCATACGCTGCCGTCAACTCCATTATGATTGACACCTACTGGCATATCGGCCAGCGCATTGTGGAGCAAGAGCAGCAGGGCGAGAAGCGCGCCGAGTACGGCAAGCAGATAATCAAGATGCTGTCGAAAGAGCTGACACAGGAGTATGGAGAAGGGTGGAGTGAACGTACTTTATGGTATTGTAAATCATTCTTCCTTACGTTCAATGACATAGAGATTCTGCACACGCGTGTGCAGAATCTTACTTGGTCGCATATCCGCACTACCCTCCGCGTCGACGACCCTGTCGCGGCGCGGTGGTATCTGCAGACCGCCTCGCAGGAGATGTGGAGCGTCCGCACCCTTGACCGCGACATCAGCACACAGTATTTCGAGCGGCACTTCAAACAGCCGCAGCTGGTTGAAGACAGTCGCAAGAACCCACCTGCCGACAAGCTGGAAGTGCTCAAAAGCCCTGTCGTAGCCGAATTCCTCGGATTCAACCCAGGCACCGACTACACGGAGAGCGACCTGGAGAAAGGACTCATCTCACACCTGCAGGAGTTCCTCGTCGAGATGGGTCGGGGATTTGCCTTTGTCGCCCGACAGAAACATATCTTCACCGATGCCGGCGACTTCTACATCGACCTGGTCTTTTACAACTACATCCTGAAATGCTTTGTCCTCATCGACCTGAAGAAAGGCCAGATTACCCATCAGGACATCGGACAGATGGATATGTATGTACGTATGTACGACGACTTGCAGCGCACCGAGGGCGACAACCCCACGATAGGCATTGTGCTCTGCAGCGAAACCAGCAAGGACATCGCCCGCTATTCAATCCTGCACGACAACGACCACCTCTTCGCGGCCAAATACATGGCCCTTATGCCCACCGAAGAGGAACTCCGCCGCGAAATAGAACAGCAGAAAGAACTCTACAATCTGCAAAACAGATAATACCTAATCAGCAAATTTGGTATAATTTTTTGGATTATAATCCCGAAATTAATACTAAATTTGTGGATTACATCTACGGCGAGATGCCCTTCACCGTGGTCACCCCTGAAAATCACCTCGACTTGTTGGCATAGTCTACGGCATGATCGACGAGGTGCTGACGAAGAAGTAAAAAAATAAGTATTAAAACAAGCAAGGACACCATGCGGGTGTCCTTGTTTTTTTATTGCCGCAATTCATGCGGCAAATATACGAATTATTCTCTGCAAAAAAGAACTTATTTAGATTTAATCGATATTCCAATATGCTAAAGGATCGCCATCAAATATTGTGTCTATATCATCATCGCTATAGCCCATTTCATCCTGTGCATAAGAACCATTATACCTCTCGTAAGTTGATGGCTCTGTGTCTATTTCATACATATAATTTTCTTCTTTATAATTATTTTCCTCAAAAAATGGCTCTCCAATATGAGATTCGAAGTTGGCTGGAATAACAAAAGAAGGCAATAGCTTTTTAATTTGGTCAATTGTTTCATTACTCATCATTAAATCTGGGATATTATTCACACACCAGTAGACATAAGATGGGTCCTCCATAATAATATTAAACAATGGAGAATATTTATATTTCCCAAATAAGAATGGAGAAAAAACTGTATCAAAATAATAATTTTCGTTCATCATTCATTTTTGGGAATAACTCTAACAATATCCTCTGGCGGGAATACCGCGTAACTAGGGGCACCGGTAACAGAATTAATAAACATACAAAGACAAAGGAAATAATCAGAAACACAGACTAGTTCTCCTAAAGATTCTGACAACACGTAGTCATTGTCATTAGGAGTGTAATATAGTTCTTTGTTTTCATCCATTTCTATTAAATTAGAGGGGAACGATTTATATCCTTTTATATTTTTTATGGCATTACCATCCAAAAATCCAGTGATTTTTTCTACAATGTAATGTGGTAGTTCTCTTCTAATTGTTTCCACAATTAGATTTTTGTCTAATTTATATTTGCATCCATTACTCAATGATATAATTTTAAAAACAGGATAAATTTTGGAGAGCCCCTCGTATCTAATAAAGAAGGGTGTTACTATTAGGTGAGAATTCAAATCTATATCAAGCAGCTGTTTATAAAGATCTGAATTTTCATTAGTTGAACCAATTGGATAAGGGACAAAACCCATGAGGGTCATTTCTGTCTGCATTGATTCTGTTTTTACTCTTCCAGCGGCGTATTCTTTTCCTTTACTTTGCAACAGGCTTCTTATACTTGATTTTTGCAATTGAGAATTCATAGATATTACAAATTATTTTACTTTATTATATCTGAAATGATGGTTATAGGTCTCCGAAAGAAGGACTAAATGATAGCATATGAAGTTCATCCAATAAAATTATGCATATTTCCTAATTATTATGTTACACATAATATTGTCACTTAATTATTTAACTATTAATATTTATCCACAAAATACTCATACCTTAAAATATACTAAGTACAAATAATTCATTTCCGACCCTCCAACGGAACGTTAATCTATAACAATAAGAAAAGGCATGAGGTTATGTGCTCATATCCGTCTTGATAGAGGTATCGCCAAACACCTTTGAGGAAACGGGGTCAAATGGAACATATCTCACGCCTGAAGATATGCTACAGGGATATAGCATACACAATCAAGCGAAAGCATAAATGCTCGATCCTCCTTCATGTAAAATCTGCCAAAATTTCTATCAAAGGACAATATCGCAATGCTTTTCTTGCTTACAGCTTTCGCTCTCGAAAGCAAGTGCAAAAGTACGAATAATATTCCATCCGGCAAAAAATATTTTCATCATGTTGCGGAAAATGTGTATTTTTGCATCTTGAAATATACAGAGAATATATGCAGATAAAGATAGTCAATAAGAGCCACCACGCGCTGCCGAAGTACGAGACCGCGCAGTCGGCGGGGATGGATTTGAGGGCTTGTTTGCCCGAAGGGCCGATTACGTTGAAACCCCTGGAACGCACGCTCGTCAAGACGGGCCTCTTCATGGAACTGCCGGCGGGCTACGAGGCGCAGGTGCGTCCCCGCAGCGGCCTGGCGCTGAAGAAAGGCATCACGGTGCTCAACAGCCCCGGCACCATCGACGCCGACTACCGCGGCGAGATATGCGTCATCCTCATCAACCTCTCGCAGGAGGACTTCGTCATCGCCGACGGCGAGCGCATCGCCCAGATGGTCATCGCACGCCATGAGCAGGCCGAAATCGTCGAGGTGCAGGAACTCACCGACACCGAGCGCGGCGCCGGCGGATTTGGACACACGGGAAAAAATTGATTCGCATCTACGGCCCGTCCGTATCGTAAATCGATAAACACCACCTCCCACCCGAAAGGGGGATAAGACGTACCAAATACGACCGTTCTTATATTGTTCTTATATAGTTCTCATATTGTTCGCATATTGTTCCTATATAGTAGATATAAGAACAATATGTAAACAATATGTAAACAATATAAGAACGGCCGTATCTGGGGCCTGTCGGATGGGGGTCGGGTGGCGTAGGGATACGGGGTGGAAAAGATATGCGCATACACAATATTCCAATGGGAACCGCGTTATGGATTTTTAAAATGAAAAGACTGTTGCTCACAATGTTGTCGCTGCTGTTGCTGGCGGGATGCCACGCACAGGAGAAAAGGCCCGCACCGCTGCCCGGGGAGGCGCGGCCGGACCAGCTGCGCACGGGCGCCGAGCGGTTGATGCAGATAATCAACCATCCCACCGGAAGCACCGCCGATATGGTGCAGGGCCTGCGCAACCCCAACGGGGGCGGTGTGGCCGTGGTGGGCAACCAGACATCGATGGTAGCGACCGAAAGGGAGCAACCCGCTAATGCCGTGGTAGCTACCCATTTGGTGGACACCCTGCTGGCCTGCGGCGTCAACGTGACCAAGATTTTCTGCCCCGAGCACGGCTTCCGCGGCACGGCGGCGGCGGGGGCGCACATCGGCAACAGCACGGATCCCAAGACGGGCCTGCCCATCATCAGCCTCTACGGCAAGAACAAGAAGCCCACGCCGGAGCAGATGGCGGATGTGGACCACGTCGTCTTCGACCTGCAGGACGTGGGATGCCGCTTCTACACCTATCTCTCCACGCTGCACTACGTGATGGAGGCCTGCGCCGAGCGCGGCATACCCCTCATCGTTCTTGACCGTCCCAACCCCAATGGCCACATGGTGGACGGCCCGGTGCTGGACACGGCGACCTGCCGCTCCTTTGTGGGCATGCACCCCGTGCCGGTGGTCTACGGCATGACCATCGGCGAGTATGCGCAAATGATCAACGGCGAAGGCTGGCTTGCCAACCACGCCCGTTGTGACCTCACCGTGGTGCCCATGCATGGCTACGACCGGCACGGCTTCTACCCGTTGCCTGTGCCGCCGTCGCCCAACCTGCGCACGGCGCAGGCCGTGGCCCTCTATCCGAGCCTCTGCCTCTTCGAGGGCACCAACTGCGGCGTAGGGCGCGGCACCGCCTCGCCATTCGAGATTGTCACCTACGGCACCGACACCCTCGACCTGCGGTCCTATTCCGTCGGCGAGGAGGCTCCCGACCTGATCGACCTCTGGCCGTTGCTGGAGATGTACCGCCGTGTGCCGCAGGGCAAATTCTTCCTGAAGAGCAACTTCTTCGAGAAGCTGGCCGGCACCACCGAGCTGCGCCGCCAGATGGAGGCCGGCATGAGCGAGGAGGCCATCCGCGCCACCTGGCAGCCCGGCCTCGACCGGTTCAAAGAGACACGCAAGAAATATTTAATCTATGGAGAATGAATAAGGTACAGATTTTCCAAGACAAAAAAGTACGTACCCATTGGGACGCGGAGAAAGAGGAGTGGTACTTCTCGATTGTGGATGTTGTGGGAGTGCTGACCGACAGCCCCGACCCCAGAAACTACTGGAAGGTGCTGAAACACAGACTTAAAGAAGAGGGAAATGAAACGGTTACAAATTGTAACCGTTTGAAGATGCTTGCGCCCGATGGGAAGATGCGTTTAACCGATGTAGCTGATACCAAGCAGCTTCTCCGCATTATCCAGTCCATTCCCTCGTCCAAGGCCGAGCCTTTCAAGCAATGGCTGGCGCAGGTGGGTGCCGAGAGGTTGGACGAGATTGCCGACCCGGAGAAAGCCATCGTGCGTGGCGCCGAAAGAGATACACAAGAAATACCTGATATATGAAGACTAACGGAAAGAACATCTGCAAAGAGCTGAAGGCCATCCGCCGCCGCGTGGCCGACGAGAACCAGATTCCCCTGGAGCAGCACGAGTGCCAGTACGACGGCCCGTGCGACGGCACTTGTCCGCGCTGCGAGGCCGAGGTGCGCTACCTGGAGCAGGAGCTGCACCGCCGCATGACCCTCGGCAAGGCCGCCGCCGTGGCAGGCGTGGCCATGAGCCTGGCGGCGTTCACCGCCTGTACCAAGACCGAGGGCGAGGTGGAAGAACCACTGTCTGGCGACATAGCGCCCGAACAGGTGGACACCACCAGCGGCGCAACCCATAGCGATACCAATCAATCAACAGTACATTACCAATGAAAAAAAGCATTATTATGATGGCAGCCGCCGCGATGATGTTCGGCGCCTGCTGCAACAAACAAGAATCCGCCCCGGCCACCAGCACCGCCGACGTTGTGATGCAGAACATCCTCAGCCGCAAGAGCGTGCGCTCCTACAACGGCGAGGCCATTCCCGATTCGGTGATGGAGAACCTGCTGCGTGCCGCCCAGGCTGCGCCGAGCGCCGTGGACCGCCGCCCCTGGCAGATGGTGGTCATGACCGACAAGAGCCAGTATGAGACCGTTTTTGAGGGCAACCACAACATGCAGAAGTTCATGGAGAGTGGCGCCGTAATCATCCTCTGCGCCGACACCACCTTCACCGCCCCCACGCGCGACAATCCCGACGGCCCCGCCGTTGTGCAGGTCAACCAGATGTGGCGCGACGACATGGGTGCCGTCACCGAGAACCTGCTGCTGGCCGCCGAAGCCTACGGCCTTGGTGCCTGCTGGACGGCTTGCTACCCCTACCCCGACCGCATGGACCCCGTCAAAAAAGCCCTGCAGCTGCCGCCGACGGTGGTGCCCTATGCCGTGGTGCCCATCGGCTACCACGACGGCACAACCCAGCCCAAGGACAAGTGGGACCCCGCCCGTGTGCATTACAACAAGTGGTAGTTGCCAGCCCGGAAACGAGAGGAAAACAAAAAGCCCTCGGAAGCGTGTGCTTCCGAGGGCTTTCCTGTTGTGGAGTAGATGGGACTCGAACCCACTACCTTTTGATTGCGAACCAAATGCTCTACCAGATGAGCTACTACCCCGTTTTCTATCAAAAAAGGGTCGTTTCTGCGACCCTCTTTCTGTGGAGTATATCGGAGTCGAACCGATGACCTCTTGCATGCCATGCAAGCGCTCTAGCCTACTGAGCTAATACCCCATGTGACTCTCATGAAATCGGGTGCAAAAGTACAACCTTTTTTCAATATAGCCAAATATTTTTTAATTTTTTTTACAAAACGTTGATTTACAACGGTGATTTTTTATCAATGGATGTCCCAATTGAATCCCAGGAAGGGGTGCTGGCGGTCGAAATCCTGCTCTTTTGAGCGTTCTTGGAGACGCTTGATGCGCTTCATTCCCCATCGCCACATCATGACGTCGAACACCAAAAAGACCACCATCAGTACACCCGCCACCGCCACGCCAACCGTCACCTCGTCGTCGCTGCCTTCGGAGAGGACGCTGCTGACCATGAGGAGGGCGTCGTAGGTGCCGTGGAGGAGCATGGGGTAGAGCAGGGCGTGGCTGAAGTGGCGGCGCTTGTTGGGAAGGTCGAAGCGGGCCAGCGAGAGGTGGTAGCCCATGATGACGGCGAAGAGGAAGTGCGCCGGCACCGCCAGCAGGCCGCGCGAGAGGGCTATGACCATGGCATCTGTGCTGCCGACGACATACATCACATTCTCCACGCAGGCAAAGCCCAGAGAGAGGAAGACGGCGTAGACGATGCCGTCGAAATACTCGTCAAAGTGGGGGCTGCGCCAGATGACCCACATCAGGAGGGCGAACTTGCACAGCTCCTCGCTGAAGCCCGCCACTACATAGCCCGTGAAGAAGGCTCCCAGCACCGGCTCGGAGGGCGAGAAGATGGAGAGCACCAGCTCCATGAGCGAGGCAGGGATGACGCTCAGGCAGCCCACGAAGAAGGTCCAGAGGAGCTTGCCGATGGGTTCGGGTTGGTATTTGTCTTTCCGATAGATGAAAAACAGCAGCAGGACGACGGGCAGCAGGGCCGCAATGAATGTGATGCTCATATTGTGGATTCTAAGGTTTGTGATTCGGGTTTATATAGCGACCCCTGGCGGGTGCCACGGCGTTCGAGTTCGGCCTCGACGAGGGCCGGTATCTCCTCGTTGCGCAGCAGGCGTCCGTCAGCACGGTGGAAGGAGCGTTCGGGGCAGGCCTGGAAGCGCGGCGGCACTTCGCCGGCCAGACGTTCGACCACCAGGTCGGGCCGCAGGCGTTCCAGCAGGTCGCATACCAGGGCGATGTACTCTTCGAGCGAGAACTGCAGCAGCGAGCGGCGGAAGGCCTCATCGCGGTACTGGCGTTCCATGGCGGTGCCTTTAAGTATCTGCAGCTGGTGGAACTTGATGGTGGTGAGGGGCAGGCGGTTGAGGATGGAGGCCTCGGCCAGGAGGTCTTCGCGGCTCTCGCCGGGGAGTCCGAGGATGAGGTGTCCGCCCACGGGCAGGCCGCGCCGGGCGGTGGCGCGGATGGCCGCCTCGGTGCAGGCGAAGTCGTGGCTCCGGTTGACGAGGCGGAGGGTGCGGTCGTGGCAGCTCTCGATGCCGTACTCCACAGCCACATAGTGCTCCTTAGCATAGTCCGTCAGGAGGTCGAGCACGGGTCCGTCCACGCAATCGGGACGCGTGCCCACCACCAGGCCCACCACCCCGGGGTGGCGCAGAGCCTCGTCGTAGCGCTCGCGCAGCACCTCCACGGGGGCGTAGGTGTTGCTGTAGGCTTGGAAGTAGGCCAGGTAGACCGCAGCCGAACGGTAGCGGCGGCGGTGGAAAGCGATGCCTTCGTCGAGCTGCGCGGTGATGGTGGGCACCCGCCGCAGGTAGGAGGGGCTGAAGGCCTCGTTGGTGCAGAAGGTGCAGCCGCCGGTGGCCACCAGGCCGTCGCGGTTGGGGCAGGAGAAGCCGGCGTCGATGGACAGCTTCTGCACCCGCGTCCCGAAACGCTGGCGAAAATAGTCACTATAAGCGTTGTATCGCACCTCGGTTTTCGTTATTTGGACTGCAAAAATACTATTTTTTTCCTATTCAAGGGGAGAAAATGATATTTTTTTTGTATTTTTGCATTTTAATATAATTGCATTATGGAACAACAACTGTTGATTTACAATACCTTGACCAGAAACAAGGAACTCTTCCGCCCCATCACTGAGGGGCGCGTGGGCATGTATGTGTGTGGACCTACCGTCTATGGCGACGGCCATCTGGGCCATGCCCGTCCCGCCATCACCTTCGATGTCGTCTTCCGCTACCTGACCCACCTGGGCTACAAGGTGCGCTATGTGCGCAACATCACCGACGTGGGACACTTGGAGCACGACGCCGACGAAGGCGAGGACAAGATTGCCAAGAAGGCCCGCCTGGAGCAGCTGGAACCCATGGAGGTAGCGCAGTACTACACCAACCGCTACCATGCCGCCATGGACAAGCTCAACGTGCTGCCCCCCAGCATCGAGCCCCACGCCAGCGGCCACATCATGGAGCAGATAGCCCTCGTGCAGAGCATCCTCGACGCGGGTTTGGCCTATGTGTCGAACGGCAGCGTCTACTTCGACGTGCGCAAATACCAGGAGCAAACCCACAAATACGGCCAGCTCAGCGGCCGTGTCATCGAGGAAATGCTGGCCACCACGCGCGAACTCGACGGACAGGACGAGAAGCACTTCAGCGGCGACTTCGCCCTGTGGAAGAAAGCCTCGCCAGAGCATATCATGCGGTGGCCTTCGCCCTGGAGCGACGGTTTCCCCGGCTGGCACGCCGAGTGCACAGCCATGGGTGCCAAATACCTCGGTTCGCCATTCGACATCCACGGCGGCGGCATGGACCTCATCTTCCCCCACCACGAGAGCGAGATAGCGCAGTGCGTCGCCTCCACCGGCCACGCCCCCTGCCGCTACTGGATGCACAACAACATGATTACCATCAACGGCCAGAAGATGGGCAAGAGCCTGGGCAACTTCATCACCCTCGACGAATTCTTCGCCGGCAGCCACAAGGACAAGGATGGCAAGGAAATGCTGGAGCAGGCCTACAGCCCCATGACCATCCGCTTCTTCATCCTTCAGGCCCACTACCGCAGCACTGTCGACTTCAGCAACGAAGCCCTGCAGGCCGCCGAGAAAGGGTTCTCCAAACTCATGGAAGCCTACAAGGCCCTGGGCCGCATCGCCACAACCGCCGGTGCCGCCGCTGATACCGGCGTGGCCGCCCTGCGCCAGAAGTGCTACGACGCCATGAACGACGACTTCTCCACCCCCATCGTCATCAGCCACCTCTTCGAAGGCGCCCGCATCATCAACTCCGCCGCCGACGGCAAACTGAAACTCAACCAGGCCGACATCGACGAGCTGCGCGGCATCTTCGACACCTTCCTCTTCGACATCCTCGGCATGAAGGACGAAGCCGCCAGCGACAACACCGCCCTCATCGACGGACTGATGCACATCATCCTCGACATCCGCGCCACAGCCAAAGCCAATAAAGACTGGGCCACCAGCGACAAGATCCGCGATGCCCTCAAGGAGGCCGGCGTCACCGTCAAGGACGGCAAGGACGGAGCCACCTATTCGTTCTAATAGCTAAACATCATGAACCATTTGAAGAGATTATTGACACTCATGCTGCTGGCCGTCACGCTGACCGCCTGTACCGACGAACCTGCCGCCGACCGCATCGCCGGTTCCTACGGATGCCATGCTCGTCTCGACACCCGCTATCAGAAAAATGGCCAGTGGCGCGACACCTCCTACATCACCACAACCAACAATACCGTCACCATTACCAAACTTGACGACACCCACGTCGCCATACAAGCCTCTTCCAAGAAATGGGGCGATGTCACCGTCGAACAAGCAGAGGTCATAGACTACAACTATGAAGCCAACATCGGCGGCGACGGCATCTACGTCAACTCCAACCACTCCTACAACACCAGCGTCTCCGGCACGGTATCCTATGAGAACCGTGCAATGACCATCTCCTTCCGTGTCACTGACTACCCCTACTCCGGTGGCAAATACATCCTGACATTGTATAATATAGTAAATTGATTGTCCCACATGAAAAAAGCAGACTGGATACTCATTCTTTGTGTCGCCGTGGTGGCGGCGCTCTTCGCCATTCCGCAGACCCGCTGCGCCGAAGGCTTCAACTGGGCTACAGCCCACCACCCCTACATCATGGCCTTCTTCAAATTCGCCATCCTCGCCACTCTGGGCGAGATGCTGGCCCTGCGCATCCGCGAAGGCGTCTACAACAAGAAGGGCTTCGGCGTCCTGCCCCGCATGATGGTTTGGGGATTCCTTGGCATGTGCATCGCCATGGCCATGGTCATCTTCAAGGTCGGCGTGCCGGCCTTCCTCGGCAGCCTCGGATGGCACGACGCGGCAACGCTGTTCGGCGCCGCAGAGTTCACCTGGGGCAAACTCGGCGTGGCCTTCGCCGTCAGCGTCCTGATGAACTCCATTTTCGCCCCGGTGATGATGACCTTCCACAAATGCACCGACATCCACATCACCGACAACGGCGGCACCGTCCGCGGCCTGCTCCGCCCCATGAAGATGCGCGAAATCTTTGCCCACAAGGTCAACTGGGACATGCAGTGGAACTTCGTCATCAAGAAGACCATACCCCTCTTCTGGTTCCCGGCCCACACCATCACCTTCATCCTGCCCGCCAACCTCCAGGTGCTCTTCGCCGCCCTGCTCGGCGTGGCCCTCGGTCTCATCCTTGCCATCAAGAAATGAAACGGATAGGAAAAATAGTGGCCATAGGAACTATAGTGACTATAGCGACTATAGGAACTATGAAAGCCCAAAGCCCGTTCAGCCTCGAGTGGCACGGTTTCGTCAACCCCCACTACTACGCCGACAGCCGCTCGGTGGTGGGAGGCCGCGAGGACATGATGCTCTTCTACCCCAAGCCCATCCTCCGCGACAGCCTCGGCAACGACATCAACGACGGCTGGCAGGCCAACATGCTGGCCATCACCGCCCGCCTCGGCCTGCGTGTCAAAGGACCCGACATGCTCGGCGCAAAGACCAGCGCCTACGTTGAGGGCGACTTCACGGGCAGCACCAACGCCTCCATCAACAACCTGCGCCTCCGCCACGCCTACATCGACCTCCGATGGGAGCACCACCGCCTGCTGGCCGGCCAGTACTGGTACCCGATGGTTGTCCACGAAATCATGCCCATGACCAACCCCCTCAACATGGGCTCCCCGTTCCACTGCTATGCCCGCCAGCCGCAGGTGCGCTACGAGTACAACCTCGGAATCCTCGAAGCTGTGGCTGCCGCCTCTTGGCAGCTCGACAATATGAGCCAAGGGCTCCTCAACGGCGCTCCCGCCAGCAGCACCCTCTTCGCCCGCCACAGCCTAGTGCCCGAACTCAACCTCCAACTGCGCTGGAACTCGGACATGCTTTTCCTCGGCGCCGCCGTCAACATCAAGACCATCCAACCGCAGGTTCAGTCTGCGGCAACAGCGATGCAACCCTCCACGGCCAAGCACACCTCCCTCACCTGGAGCCTCTTCGGACGCCTGAACATCTTTGAGCGCTGCGATTCCAAACCGCTGCTGACCATCAAAGCGCAGACCCTCCTCAACAACAGCCTCTATGAGGGCTGCTCCCTGGGCGGCTACCTCATGATGGCCGACAGCACGTTCCAGGACTGGCATTTCAACACCGTGTGGGTCGACATCGAGCGCACTCGCGGCCACTGGCGCCCCGGCCTCTTCCTCGGCTACGCCAGGAACCTCGACTACGGCAATACGGACTTCGCCCATTGCTTCGGTCGCGGCCACGACCTTGAATACCTCTGGCGCATCCAGCCCCGCCTCACCTACAAGACCCTCACCGGCCTCGACTTCACCGCCGAAGCCGAATACACCCACGCCGGGTACAAAGAACCCGTGGGCAACCTGCGCCTGTCGTTAAGCATGGTATACTCTTTTTAACCCTTCTGCCGGCAGGATGCCGGCGCTACAACAAATGACCAACTACCACACCCACAGCACCTACTGCGACGGCAAGGCCTCGCCGCGCGAGATGGTCGACTTCGCCGTCGCCCACGGCTTCACGGCCCTCGGCTTCAGCGGCCACTCTCCCCTGCCCTTCGAAAACACCTATTCCATCACCGACTACGACGGCTACTGCCGCGAAGTCCGCGCCCTGCAGAAGGAATACCAGGACCGCATCGCCATAAGCCTCGGCCTTGAGTTCGACTATGTGCCCGGCATGCTCGAGGACTTCTCCCCCCTCATTGAGCAAGGCCACCTCGACTACACCATCGGCAGCGTGCACCTCATACCCGTGCCCGGCACCACGCCACGCGACGGCAACGACCTCTGGATGATCGATGGCCCACACTACGAGCGCTACGACGAAGGCCTCAACCGCCTCTTCGGCGGCGACATCCGCGCCGGCGTGCGCGCCTACTTCCACCAGCAGAACGCCATGCTCGAGCGCAACCGCCCCACCATACTGGGCCACCCCGACAAGATAGCCATGCACAACCGCAGCCGTTACTTCAAGGAAGACGAACCCTGGTACGAAGAACTGGCTCTGGAAACCCTCGCGCTGGCCCATGAGCTGGACATCATCGTCGAGGTCAACACCCGCGGCATCTACAAAGGCCGCCATCCCGACTACTACCCCTCGCGCCGCCTGATAAAAGCCATGCAGCAATGGCGCATCCCCGTCATCGTCAGCACCGACGCCCACGCCCCGGAGGACCTCCTCCGCACCGAAGGCGCCTACGAATACCTCGCCGCCATCCACTACCCCGAGGTGCTCTACACCATCCGCTGAGCGGCGGCCACGATGTCGGCGTGGTCGAAGGCCAGCGGGGGCAGGGCCGCGAGGGGCCACCAGCGCACCTCGGCGGCATCGTCGCCCGCCACGGGTTCAACTGCTCCCCTTCCCAAGGGGAGCTGTCCGCAGGACTGAGGGGTTTCTCCACTCTCCGTTCTCCGCTCTACACTTTCCACTCTGTACGCCGCCGTCACCGTGCGTCCGCGCGGGTCGCGGCCCGGGGCGCTGTAGACGCCTATGAGGCGGAGCTCCTGCTCGGCGAAGTGCAGGCCCGTCTCCTCCTCCAGCTCGCGCACGGCGCAGTGCTCGATGGTCTCGTCCATCTCCATGAATCCGCCCGGCAACGCCCAGCAGCCCTTGAAGGGCTCGCCGCCGCGCCGCACCAGCAGCACCTCGCTCCCCGAGCGCAACACCACACAGTCGGCCGTCAGCATCGGACGGGGATAATCATATGTATATGAACCTTTTGTAGCCATAGTTTGATATTGTTTTCCAACTGCAAAAATACAAAAAAAACAATATCTATACAACGTTGAATCCATCCACCCCTCACCCCTTCGGGGAGCTCCCCTGTCTCAGGGGAGCAGCGAGGGTACCTCAACAGAAAAAAAACACGCAAGGGCTGCTCCCCTGAGTCCAGGGGAGCTGTCGCGAAGCGACTGAGGGGTGTCAGCGAGACAAATTCTCTGCCATGACGATTATTTTTTGTATCTTTGCACAACTAATATCAACCGTATGAACTGGATAATACTCATAATTGCAGGACTTTGCGAGGTAGGCTTCTCCTTCTGCCTCGGCAAGACCAAAGGTCTCGAGGGACTGTCCTACTGGGAGTGGATGGGAGCCTTTGCATTCTTCTACGTGCTCAGCGCCGTGCTGCTGGCCAAGGCCACGGAGACGCTGCCCATCGGCACAGCCTACCCCGTGTGGACCGGCATCGGCGCCCTGGGGTCGGTCATTCTCGGCATCTTTGTCTTCCACGAGCCCGCCACCTTCTGGCGCCTCTTCTTCATCACCACCCTCACGGCCTCCATCATCGGTCTGAAAATCGTTTCGGACTGAAGTCTCACCCCCACCCGAACCCTACCTGATACGCCCCTAATACGGCCGTTCTTATATTGTTCTTATATAGTTTACATATTGTTCTTATATTGTTCCTATATCTACAATATAAGAACAATATGCGAACAATATGTAAACAATATAAGAACGGCCGTATTCAGACCCTGTCATCCCCCCTTGGGGTGGGGATTTTTTTTCGTTGCCGTACACAATAAACCGACGCTATGCGCGTTATAAAGAAGATAATTTCAGGCAGGGAGTCTCCCACGTGTGTGCCCGCTGAAGCTTTAATAACAATTTAAAACATCAACAAAAAATGGAAAAAAAAGACCTCCTGAAAGAAACCGTCAAGCACATTGACATCAAGAAGTACGACAGCACCGAGCTTATCGACGCCATGCGCCACATGAGCTTCACCAGCCGCGACACCGCCCGCGCCGCCGACATCCTCTGCCAGATGCTGGCCGAGAAGGACTGCACCAACATCCTCACCATCGCCGGCTCCACCTCCGCCGCAGGCTGCATGCAGGTGTATGTCGACATGGTGCGCAACAAGATGATCGACGCCGTGGTCAGCACCGGAGCCTCCATCATCGACATGGACCTCTTCGAGGCCCTGGGCTACAAGCACTACATCGGCACCAAGGAGAACGTCATCCCCGACACCAAGCTCCGCGAGCTCTACATCGACCGCATCTACGACACCTTCATCGACGAGGAAGAGCTGCAGGCCTGCGACCAGGCTACCTGCGACGTGGCCGACCTCCTGGAGCCCCGTCCCTACAGCAGCCGCGAGTTCCTCTACAACGTGGGCAAATGGCTCGCCGAGGGTCACGGTGTGAAGAAAGACTCCCTCATCCAGACCTGCTACGAGTGCGGCGTGCCCATCTTCTGCCCCGCCTTCAGCGACAGCAGCGCCGGCTTCGGCATCGGCAAGCACCAGTGGATCCGTCGCCACGAGGGCAAGCCCTATGTCAGCATCGACAGCGTGGCCGACTTCCTCGAACTCACCGAAATCAAGATGAACTGCCCCGAGAGCGGCCTCTTCATGGTCGGCGGCGGCACCCCCAAGAACTTCGCCCAGGACACCGTCGTCTGCGCCGAAATCCTCGGCAAGGAGGTTCCCATGCACAAATACGCCATCCAGATCACCGTGGCCGACGTCCGCGACGGCGCCTGCTCGTCCAGCACCCTCCTCGAGGCCGGCAGCTGGGGCAAGGTGAGCGAGGAGCTGCAGCAGATGGTCTATGCCGAAGGCACCACCGTCATCCCCGCCATCGTCAGCTACGCCTACCACAACGGCGCCTGGCGCGACCGCGAGTACAAGAACTGGCAGAAACTTTGGCAGAAATAAAAGAAATCATCTAATAATCAAAAGCCGGGGGCTCATGTCTCCGGCTTTTCTTGATAATGCCAGTCTCGCCCTATCGTCCACGCAACCCCGGCCACGACTACTACGGCCGCGGCGTCTATCTGGTCACACTTGTTGTGAGCGGCCGTCAGCCCCTGCTCTCCTCCTTTGCAGCCGATCTCGGCCGCGAAGAAAAACTGGACCCCACCCCCCTCGGCGAAGCCGTCCTCCAAGCCTGGCAGCAGACCCCTGCCATCCAGGCCACCCACGGCAACCGCGTGGAGGTGCACTCCGCCGTCTGCATGCCCGACCATTTCCACGGCGTCATCGAGGTGCTCGAGCCCATGCCGTGGAGCCTGGGCGACATCATCCAGGCCTTCAAGGCCACCTGCACCGCCCGCTGGCAGGCCATGCAGGGCCTCCCTTCCTCCAGCAATCGACCGATCTCGGTCGATTGCCAGCGCCCCGACGCCCCCGCCTGGCTCCGCGAGAAGGCCCTCGTCCACCACACCGAAGGCGCCCTCGTCCGCAGCCTCTCCCACCGGCAGCGGCAGGAGTACTACGCCCTTGTCGGCCGCAGCCAGCGCCCCCTGTTCGACGACAACTACGACGACACCGTCTGCCTCGACGAGCGCCACCGCACGGCAATGATAGCCTATGTGGACGACAACCCCCGCCGGGCACTCCTGCGCCGCCGGTTGCCCGACATGATGCGCCGCTGCCTCCATGTCCGCATCGGAGAGCGCAGCTATGGCGCCTTCGGCAACCTCTTCCTCCTGCGCTGGGCCCGCAAGGTGCAGGTGCAGTGCCACCGTCGGCACCCCGTCAGCCGCCTCCCCTACGAGACCACCGCCGACTACGCCGCCGAGCACGACCGCTGGTTCTCCGCCATCCTCGCCGGACAGACCGTCATCGTCACCCCCGGCATCTCGCGCGGCGAACAGCTGATGAAGAACGAATGCCTGGCCAAAGGCTACCCCCTCATCCACCTGCAAGACCAACCCATCGGCCCTTACTGGAAACCCGAACGCAGCCGTTTCGACGCCTGCGCCAACGGCAGCCTGCTGATTCTCGCCCCGTGGGATCTCGACGCCATGGGCGACGTGGCAGGAGTGCCGGCCGACAGCAGCTACAGCCGTTTCCACAACCTCAACACCCTCGCAGCGGAGATCTGCTCCTTCGACGGCGAAGCCCGCATTCTTCGAGATTGAGACGCCCGCGCTCCCTCCTACAATCCTTCTACGATCCTTCGGTGACCTTTCGACGAAAACAGCCCTCCGTAATGTTAAAAATGCCTAACAAATGTTAAAAGTGTGAGCCAAAAACGGCACCTCCGCGTCTTATATATAGAAGCCCCCCAATGGGCTCGGTCAAGAAAACGGATTAATAAACGCACAAAAACAACACAACCATGGCAAGAAAGACCCTCACCTTTGCGCTCCTCGCACTGATGGCACTCACCGCACACGCCCAGCACTTCGACTGGGCAAAAGGCTACGGCTCCTCGCAGGAAGGCTGCCTGATCAAAGGCACCGTCACCGACAGCGACGGCAACCTCTACATCCTCGGCCAGTTCACCAAGGATGCCACCTGGGATGGCCACCGCATCCTGCCTATCACCCCTTATGGCCCGGGGCAGAACACCACCAACACCCTCATCGCCAAAATCTCACCCAGCGGCGGAATGCTGTGGGAAAAAGTCATTCACTCAAACAACAGCAGCAACAATCTCCCCTATGACATTAAGAAAGTCAGTGACACTGCTTTCGCCGTTCTAGTGGAAATGACATTGCCGACAAGTGACCAATACACCTACTTTCTTGACACGCTTCTCCCTTCGTGGTCTGACTATCCCTCTGCGGCTTGGGGTATGGAGAATCCCCGATGCACAGCGTTTATCATGTTTGGTTTTGACGGCAATGTAAAAGAACAGCATATACTCCAACTGTCATATACTGACACGGTCGGCAACGATATCGTCGAGTACTATGACTCTGAACCATGGTTTAAGGGTTCTCGGTTATACAATCCATCATTTGACATAGACAATGACGGCAATATATATATGTGTCGGGAGGCGCAAGACTACCTTAATCCCAACTTAAATACTCAAGTAGGAACACTCAAAGGCGTTAAAATATGGTGCGACCGGCGCGTGGTCGGAGAATTTGACATACCCGATGAAACACAGTATTGGTTCCCTCAATTACTTAAGTTCTCTCCTCATTTTGACACCCTTCTTGCCAATCGGTACATTGTCCAAAAAAGTGACAGTTTATATTATGAGACTATTAACTCTGACACAAAGATTGATGCCGCAGGGAATGTCTACTGCTTAAGGAATCAAAACATGCAGGGATATTCATCCAATACAATTGTGATAGATTCCGCACAAGGAATATCGTTCTCCCTTTCTGAAAAAAACAAAAACATCAGCTATCTTGTCCAACTCAGTGCAAACCTAGATGTAAATTGGAAAATCACTTTGGACGATAGCATGACATTCAACAGCAATACACCCTCTATGACATTGTTCCACGACATCGCCTTTGACACCGACAGTAATCTTTTGTTCTTGTCTGCCACATCACATCGTGGATATGTAATGGACACTATAAACTTCTGCTCCGTCTTGAAATATTTAGACTATCCCCTCTCTCTGAAAAATGATGCATTCGTCATATCCTTCAGTTTGGACGGTGCACTTCCATCATTACATTCTTACGGCAGGGTTCCATCAATATACAATTCCGAAGCAGCTACAAACGCTAGAGGAAACCTTGTATGCTTGAACAACAGGGTGTTTATGCAAAGTGCCTACATGGGAGGTGTACACTTCCCATCGCAGGACATTCATTTCAACCAGCAAAATGCCTACGGACTTGGGTTGTCGGTCTTCGACTATAGCGGAAACCTAATCATGGGAATAGACTATTCTGCATTGTCTCCCACAAATGACCCCGGGTCCATCTCATTGCATGATAGCATTCTTTATCTCTCCGGCATTCTGACCAGCGATGCTACATTTGGCGATATCCATTTGCCAGAACAAGGTCGCTTTGCGTACATGGCAAAGTATATTGACACCGCATTTATGACACCTTACGTCCACACAGAGGAACCAGGCGAGGTGAGCATCACGCTGGTGGAGGACGGCGCGGCGCTGGTGGCCTACCCCAACCCCTTCCGGCAGAGCGTGAGGATCAAGGTGCAGGGCGGACAGCTGAAAGAACATAACGGCATCGTCACCGCCATCCTCACCGACCTCTCCGGCCGCCGCGAGGAAGTGCGCCTCACCCCCATAGGCTCTGGCCAATACTCGTTGGATTTAACCACCCGCCCCCAGGCCACCTACCTCCTCACCCTCACCACCGCCGACGGCAAGCAGCACACCGTCCGCCTGCTGAAGCAATCGGACATCTTTTCACGGTAATTTTTAATCATCAAAAACACCTTCAATATGAAACACAACATCATCAAATCCCTCGCCGCCCTCGCTTTGGGCGCGCTGCTGCTGACCAGCTGCGGCAAAGACAACAAAGACAATGGAACTATCATCGGCAAATGGACCAACACGGCTCAATCGTATGAAATAACCATCGATGGGCGGCAGAACATCACGGAAGGTTATATCTACATGGAGTTTACAGACGACAAGGTATTGGTGGCCGACTCACGGACGGACTGTCTTGCAGAGTGGCACAACTACACCCTCTCAAAAGAATCCGGCAAGCAGTTGTTGGAGATTAAAGGCGGTTGCTATAAGGGTAGGGTATTTGTGGTGAAAAAGCTCACCAGCGACGAACTTGTGCTGGCGCCGTTCTCCAGTGGATCCGACTGGGACTTCCACTACATCATGAAACGCTGCGAGTGATCTGCCTGGCCTGATTAATTGGCGTATTTGTCGCATATTATTACGCAATAAAAGTTTGCATCCTGCGTTAAGGATGCAAACTTTTTTGTATGCTACAGACAGGAATCAAAGGACATCATGAACAGACCGTCACCCCCGCGATGAGCGCCGCGCGGGTGGGCAGCGGACTGGTGGACGTGTTTGCCACGCCCATGTTGGTGGCGCTGGTGGAACAAACGTGCTACGAGAGCGTGCTGCCGCACCTCGACGAAGGGCAGGGCACCGTGGGCACGCTGGTCAACGTCAGCCACACCTCGGCCACGCCGATAGGCCGCCGTGTGTGGTGCGATAGCGAGCTGGTGGAGGTGGACCGCCGCCGGCTGGTCTTCCGCGTCAAGGCCTACGACGAGGCAGGCCCCATCGGCGAGGGCACACACGAACGTTTCGTTATCGACACCGAGAAGTTCATGGCCAAGATAAGCGCAAAATAATATTCGCCACTTTTGAATTTATTTTGTATCTTTGTACGCGTCAATTGCCTCCAACAGTGTGTGCAATGACGTGATATATTGTTTGTTATAAAGAAATTATAAAGTAAAATAACAATGAAAAAGATTCTTATTGTCGGTGCCGGCGGACAGATTGGTTCCGAGCTGACACGTAATTTGAGAGACATCTATGGCGACAGCAATGTTGTTTGCAGCGACCTCCGTCCCCTGAAGGGCGACCCCTACGAGCGTGGCCCCGTGGAACGCATCGACAGCACCCAGATCATGCAGATTGCCACTGCCGTCAAGCAGTACAACATCGACACCATCTACAACCTCGCCGCCATCCTCAGCGCCACGGCCGAGCTCAACCCCATGCTGGGTTGGAACGTGGGCATCGGCAGCCTGGTGAACTGCCTCGAGGTGGCCCGCCTCTTCGGCTGCGCCGTCTTCACTCCCTCGAGCATCGGAGCCTTCGGCCCCAGCACCCCCCACGACCTCACCCCGCAGGACACCATCCAGCGCCCCAACACCATCTACGGTGTCACCAAGGTCACCGGCGAGCTCCTCTCCGACTACTACTTCACCCGCTTCGGCGTCGACACCCGCTCGGTCCGTTTCCCCGGCCTCATCAGCTACCAGACCCTCCCCGGCGGCGGCACCACCGACTACGCCGTCGAGATCTACTACGCCGCCGTCAAGGGCGAGCGCTTTGTCTGCCCCCTGAAGAAAGGCACCTACATGGACATGATGTACATGCCCGACGCCCAGAAGGCCATGATCGACATCATGGAGGCCGACCCCACCAAGCTCGTCCACCGCAACTCGTTCAATGTCACCAGCATGAGCTTCGACCCGGAGATCATCTACAACGCCATCAAGAAGCGCTACCCCAACTTTGAGATGGTCTACGAGCCCGAACCCATCAAGCAGGCCATCGCCGACAGCTGGCCCAACAAGATGGACGACTCCTGCGCCCGCAACGAGTGGGGCTGGAATCCCCAGTACGACCTGGAGAAGATGACCGACGACATGATCCTCAACCTCAAGAAAAAGCTTCTCTAAGCCGCCAATAACAAAAAGGTGCCCGCTACAATCGCTGTAGCGGGCACCTTTTTTTTGTTTATCCAACTTATTGTTTCACCACCCGACGGGTCGTTGTGGCGCCGGGGAGGGTAAGGCGGAGCATGTAGACGCCCTGCGGCAGGGCGGAGAGGTCGAGGGTGTTGACGTAGGAGCAGCGCAGCAGCTCGTGTCCCAGCATGTCGTAGACCACCACCTCAGAGACCTTAAAGCCCAGGCTGAGCTGTCCCGCCGTGGGGTTGGGATAGAGCGTCAGGCCGGCAACTTCGAGGTCGTCGATGCCCTCGGTGCCAGGCACCGGGTCGTCGCCGAAGGTGAGGATGAGGGTGAGAGTGCTGTCGCAGCCCTGCGCGGTAGAAAGCACATGGGTATAGATGCCCGTAGCAGAGTAGGCCGAATCGAACCACACGAAGTTCAACGCTTCCGTGTGTATGCTGAGGGTGTCGTAAGCGGAGTGGTTCACTGTCAGCTGCAGCCTCGTGACGGTGTCGCAACCGTCGGCACCATAAATAGTGTCGGTGTAGCTGCCCGACTCGGTAAGGACTGTTCCGTTCCAATACATGCTGTCGCATGCTTGGACGGTCTCTACATTGTCGACCGTGCCCAAGATGGTAAGGTGCAGCGTGATGGTGGAATCGCAGGCACCTGCGGAGTTGATGGTATGCGTGGCTTCGGTGGAGGCGGTGTAGGTGTTGCCAAACCATGTGTAGCTGCTGCAGGCGGTGTCGTAGACATCCTCGCGCATGGTGCCGACAATGGTGTAGTCCACCAGCAGCATCGTGCCGTCCGTCAGGGTGGCAATGGCGCTGCCCGTGCCGGGGGCGCTGGTGTTGATGGTCTGGTTGCCCACGGAGTAGCTCTGCCCCACGCAGACGGTGTCACTGCGGAAGGCGGCCAGCTGGGCGGAGTGCGGCAGGACGACATTGTCCACCCACGCGCGGTCGCTGCCACTGCTGACGCTGTAATCTTTCGTATAGGTGAAGCTGAAGGTGTGTGCGCCTGCTGCAACGGGATAAGCCGCGCGCGTCCACGCCACATCGCCCGAGGATACAAGCATCTCGGTGCTGTCGATAAAGAAGTGGAACTTGTCATAGTTTGTCTCCGACGAGACCTTATAGTAGAAGCTGATACTGTCGGCCGCCGTGAGGGTGCAACCGATGTTCATCTCGGAGGTCATGTTGTGGCTCATGGTGTAGGACGAGCCGGCGCAGTAGCTGCCCTCGTAGGCGCCGGTGTCGTAGACCACCCACTGCACAGCGCCGTAGGTCCACCCGTCAAGGTGCGTCTGGTTGCCCTCGAAGGTCTCGCGGTAGCTGTTGCCCACATATACGGGCAACGTCTGCGACAGCACAGGACCGGCGGCCGTGGCCATCGTGAGGGCCAACGGCACATCGATGCCCTGCGGCAACTGGGCGTTGGCCTGCAGGCCGAAGGTGAAGCTCCGCTGTCCGCCGACGGCGAGGGCCGTGGCAGTGGCGGTGGCGGACGATACCGCGAGCATGCTCGTGGGCGAAGCCACCTCGAACCGGTAGGGCTGCAACGCAGCATGGCCCTGGTTGCTCAGCGTGGCCGTCAGCGCCAGCGTGCCGTTAGGCTGGATGCTCGGCGTGGGGTCGGATATGGTAAACACCAACTTGGGTGCCACAATGGTCAGCAGCTGCACAGCGAGCGCCGGGGTGGTGCTGCCGGTCCAGTCGACACTGGAGTTGATGCTGACCACCGTCTGGTCAACTGCGGCAGGGTCGACAACGGCCTGCACCGTGAAGACCCGCTGGGCGTTGGGGGCAAGGCTGTCGACAGCCAACGTGGCCACCGGCAGCGTAAGCATGGGGTTGGAGGAGGTCAGCGTGGCCACAATGTTGTGCGATGTAACGTTGCCGCCGTTCTTCACCGTGACATTGAGCGCCACCGTGTCGCCCGCCACCAGGGGGACCGTAGCCTCGATGGAACTGACGTAGGGGAAGGGACCCGAAGGGGTAATGACACTGACGCTCTGGAATCCCGGCTGGTAGCCTTGGGCCGTGGAGGCCACCTCGTAGCCTCCGACGAGCATCGAACTCGGCAGCGTCAGTGTGGCCACACCGCTGGCATTGGCCCAGGCGGCGGCCACCAACGTACGGGTGAGGGTATCGGTCATGGCCACATAGGCGTAGGGCGCGGTGGAGACGGTGAGCGACGCGGTGCCGTAGGAAATCATCGACGACACCGTGAGGGGCATCACCGCAGCCTGCGTCAGGTAGGTCATCACCGACGGGTCGCCCATCAGGTGGTATATCTCCCAATAATATTGTTTCATGCTCGTGCCGGAGGACGATGCCTCGACGGCCATGTTGCCCTGCATCATAATGGCGCCCTGGGTGATGGCCCAGGCCGAATAGGCCTCGTTGTGGGTATGGAAGACACGGTCGTACACGCCGAGATTGGATGCGTTGTAGGCCATCGACATCGAGGGGCCGATGCTGCTGCGGATACCCACGGCCCAATAGAAGTCCTGGCTCCAGTAGGTGCTGTTGCTGCCTCCGATGTAGCCAACGGCACCGGCGTATTCTCCTTTGCGCAGGAGCGACTCGCCGAAGCAGGTGCTCTCTTCAAACTTGTTGGTCAGGCAGCAGTTGCCAATCATCAGGCCGAACTTCTGGTTGTTGGTCATCGAGGCGACATGCGTGGTGGTGAAGTTGGGTGTGCCCCAGCTGGTGGAGCTGCCGTGGGCGCTGTAGTTGATGAGGCCTGCGCCCTGGTTGTAGTAGCCACGCACCGTGGCCGACATCGAGTTGGCGCTGCTGGCCACATGGACATTGGTCACTCCGGCAGGCACGATGGAAGTGTTGTTCTTGAAGTAGCGCACCTCGCTGTATCCGTGGGCACCGTTGACGTAGTTGGTGATGGCATAGTCCATGGCGGGGTCGGCATGGGTGTAGCCGAAGTCGCCGCTGGTGCCGCCATCCACGCCGGCCACCATCACCGCACGGTCCAGAAACGACGGGTCGGCGAAGGTGTACTGCTCATACATGAGGGTCTTCTGCACCTGCGGCGTCAACTGCGACACACTCTGTGCCGAGAAACGGCCGTAGTGGCAGTCGGGCAGATGATCGCCGTTGGTCCAGGTCATGTAGTAGAGGTCGGTGACGTGGTCGTCGCTGGGCGAGGTCACCTGGGCTTCGAAGGGGGGCAGCTGCGCCACATCGCCCACCAACAGCACATAGGTGGGAGCCGGATTGGCGGCGGTGGCGTTGGTGTACTGGCTACGGATATAGCTTTGGATGGAGGTGGTGGTGCTGCCCACGGCGGCATCGTCGGTATAGACAATGTCGGTGATGAAGCCCTTGCGCTTCTTCCACTGCACGAAGGTGTCCATCTGGCCGCGGAACATGCTGTTGGCCACAATGAGGTAGCGCACCGGGGCGGCGGTGCTCACACTCTTCGGATAGAGGGCGTTGATGCTGGAGGCACCGCTGTTGAAGGCCGGCGAGTAGTATCGGTTGAACATTTCCTCCGTGCCCTCGCGGTCCACGCCGCGATAGGTCACCGTCACCTCGGCGCGGCGCACGATGGCCACCTGGCCGCTGACGGGGTTGTAGCTCACAGGGGTGAAGCGCAGACGCGCCAACCGGCGGTCGCGGGCAATGCCCACAGCCTCCACCACGGGCAGGGTGCTGCCGAAGAACATGTCGGTCTCATAGATGCCACGCATGTACGACAGCTTGGGCGCCGACGTGTCGCTCTTGCTGCGCGAAGGCTGCATGGGCGCCAACGCAGGGCCGGCGAGCTGCAGCGTGTCGTACTCCAGGCCGCGCACCGTCACGTCGAAATCGGCACACAGCGGCACCTCTATCAGTTTCGAGAAGGTGGGCAGCGCCGGAACGCCGTCCTTGCCCCACGGCATAAGGCCGTCAACGCTGAGGGTGCTGAAGCGCTGGCCGCACACTTCGGTCTCGCCCACCACAGGGGCCTCGAAGGCAAACTCCAGGCTGAGTCCCTCGTAGGTGTCGCTCGCAACATGGTAGCACTCCGCTTTCTGGGCCGAAGCATTCAGCGTCAGCCCCATGGCAAAAGCCAAAAACAAAATAGTCCGCTTCATTATCTCGTTGTTGTTTCTAAACCCTATAATGCTAAAACCCTGCTGCCCAGTATTTCTGCGCCGCTGTGCCGCCCTACTCCACCAGCGTCATCTCGTTCACCAGGTGGCGCGCACCGGCATACTTGTCGATGATGAAGAGGCAGTAGCGGATGTCGAGGCTGATGTTGCGGCAGTAGGCCGGGTCGAAGAGCAGGTCGCTCATCGTACCCTCCCAGCAGCGGTCGAAGTTGATGCCCACCAGCTGGCCGTCGGCGTTGAGCACGGGGCTTCCACTGTTGCCGCCGGTGGTGTGGTTGGTGGCGATGAAGGCCACGGGCAGCTCACCCTTCTTGTTGGCATACATGCCGTAGTCCTTCTTCTGCCACAGCTCTTTCAACTTAGGCATCACACAGTAGTCGTAGACATTAGGATTCTCTTTTTCCATGATGCCGTCGATGGTGCTGTAGGCGGTGTAGTAGGTGGCGTCCTTGGGCTTGAAACCCTCCACATGGCCGTAGGCCACGCGTAGCGTCAGGTTGGCATCGGGGAAGAAGTTGCTGTCGGGATACATCTCCATCTGACCCTTGATGTAGGTGCGCATCAGGCGCTGTATGTTGTCGTCGGCCTCTTTGTACTGCGCACGCTTGCTGTTGCTGTAGCAGAAGTTGTAGGCCTCCTCGAAGAGCTTCACGGCGGGGTCCTCGAGGGCCAGCTCGGGCTTGTTCTTCTTTTCGATTTTCTTCAGCAGTTTCTCCAGTTTGTCGGGATCGTTGAGGGCCGACTTGGCATAGACCTTCCTCAGCATGTCGTGGGCCGTCTTGGCATCCTCGGCCTGCAGGAACGGGGCGAAACCATGCTCCCACATGTAGTTGAAGCACTCCAGGAAGATGGCCTCGTCGACGGGCGAGTGCTCGTCGAAATCGTCGAAATAGGTGCTGTCGAGCGAACTCCTGGCGCGGTCCATGGCGGCTTTGCCGTCGGCGGCCTTGCCCACCATACTCAGGCGCATGGCGCGGCTCATGAAGTCGCTGGCCAGCACGGCCTCGCTGAAGTAGGTCCACTCCGTCTCCACCTCGCGCAGCTTGGCGTAGTTCTCCTCGAGCTGGCTAAGCACGTTGCGGTACTGCGGCTTGCCGTCGGCCCACTTCTGGAACGCAGCCTCCTGCTCCATCTTCTGCTCCACACCGTGCAGGCGCTCGATGCCGAGGCTCTCGCCCTGCCACTTCTTCCAGCCGTTGGCAATGGAAGCCACGCGGGAAGCATACTTCAAACGCTGGGCGGGGCTCTGCTGCATGGCGGCATTGTAGTGGGCCAGGCGGATGTCGCGCAGGGCTATGCGCACGGGGTTCTCCACGTTGGCGGCCAGGTCGACGGCGTCGTGGGTCACATAGCGGCGCGTGGTGCCGGGATATCCGAAGACGAAGGTGAAGTCACCCTCCTCGACACCCTTGAGGCTGATCTGCAGATGCTTCAACGGGCGGTAGGGGGTGTTGTCCTCACTGAAGTTGGCCGGCTTGCCATCCTTGGCGTAAACGCGGAACATCGAGAAGTCGCCCGTGTGGCGCGGCCACATCCAGTTGTCGGTGTCGCCGCCGAATTTGCCGATGTTGCTCGGCGGGGCACCCACCAGACGCACGTCGGTGAACACCTCGTTGATGTACATAAAATACTGGTTACCATAGTAGAACGGCTTGATGACGGCCTTGTAGTGCGTGCCCTCGGTGGCTTTAGCACAGACCTCCTTGATGTTCTTCTCGATGATTTTATCGCGGTCGGACTCCGAGGTCTCGTCGCTGACGCCGGCCAAAACCTGCGCCGTGACGTCCTCCATGCGCACCAACCGTGTCACACTCAGGCCCGGACAGGGCAGCTCCTGGTCGCGCGTCATGGCCCAGAAACCGTTGGTCAGGTAGTCGTGCTCCACCGAACTGTGGCGCACAATGTAGCTGTAGCCGCAGTGGTGGTTGGTCAGCACCAGGCCCTCGTCGCTGACAAATTCGCCCGTGCAGCCGCCGCCGAAGAGTAGAATGGCGTCCTTGAGCGACGCATTGTTGATGTCATAAATGTCGCGGGCCGTGATGCGCATGCCCGCACGCTGCATGGCAGCCTCGTTGCGCTGCAGGAGCATAGGAATCCACATACCCTCGTCAGCGCGCGAAGGCAATGCAAACGCTGCAATAGCAAGAAAAGCGATAAACTTCTTCATAGTATGTCGTTAATTATATCAATTTGCAAAAATACACATTTTTTACAGACTACACAAATTTTTTCTCCCACCCGACCCACACCCAATACGTGCCCAATACGGCCGTTCTTATATTGTTCTTATATTGTTTACATATTGTTCGCATATTGTTCTTATATCCACAATATAGGAACAATATAAGAACAATATGTAAACAATATAAGAACAATATAAGATATGCCGTATCGGATACGTATCGGGTAGGGGTTTGCCCCCCTTTGGCACGGAAATTGATAGCAGTAAGAATATGGAAAAAATGACATTCAAGACCGACCGCACGACGGTCACCGAAGGCGAAATAGTGGAAGTGAGCTGGGACTGCCCCGGTTCCGACAGCGTGGACCTGACTATAGACAACGGATTCAAGACCAGTGTACTACCGCTTGAGAAGAGCGGCAGCAAACGTTTCCGCCTCAACCGCTCGAAGGGGCGCACACGGCTGGTGCTCACCGCCCATGTGGGCGGCAAAGGCTTCTCGAAAGCCATAAAAATAAAAGTGAAAGAACTGCCCGTAACGAAGGCCGAGACTGTGGACCATCGCGGCCAACCCATGGGATGGCTGCAACGCCTGTGGAACATGCCAAAATGGCAGTCGTTCCTCATGCGCTACCGTCAAGGGCGGCAGGCAATGCCGAAGGAAAAGAAACTGGCGTCGAATTTATTGTTGATGCTCGGGGCGGCGCTCCTGCTGGGGACTTTCGTCCCGGTGCTGCTGCCCGTGGGGCTCCTCGCCCTGGCAGGCTATCTGATGTGGGTGGTGCTGAAACGCTGAGCCGGGCTAATTTCCCCAGAAGTGGTTGTCGTCTTCTCCCCAGCCGCTGCGCGAGGAGAAGGTTTCGGTCTCCGGCGAGCCGCTCTCGTAGTTGAGCAACTCTATCATGTCCGGCTGCGGCAAACCCATGTTATCGCTCACGGCAAAACCCCGCTCACAACGGAAATCCACCACCGTCAACTCCGGCATCAAATATATTTTCTTTTTCATAAGCCTTTAATCTGCATTAATAATTAACCCCCACCTCCCCGACACTGTAAGAAGTCCCGTTCATCATCGCCGAGAACCCCGTCGTCGTGACGGTACGTTCGCCCGTGGGTGAATTGAAACGACCCACAATGGAACCTACATATCTACTTGAACCCGTGGAGTAGGCACTTACTGTTCCGGAAACACTTCCACCGGTAGCATTTACAGCTCCTGTATATTTATATCCGAAGAATCCTCCGGCATTTACATTGTTGGTTGCATTGAGTGTTATTGTCCCTGTCCATGAAGATGAATTGATAATGGCTCTCTTGTTTGAACCACCATAACTACCAACGAATCCTCCCCAGAATACATCTGCGCCGCCAACTGTAATTGCAGGCATCGCCACACTACAATTGGTCAAAGTCAAGTCTGTACCATTAATGAACCCTATTAAACCGCCAAAATACACATCTCCTATCGCTCCACCATTACTGAAAAAGCCAATATTAACTACACAATTACTGATGCTTTTTGTAGAAGTATTATTACATGCTTCTATTGCACCCACGTACAATGTGGAGGAACCTACCCCTTCGTTGACCAACCTGAGATTGTCAAAGGTAATATTCTGAATGGTCGCACCCGACGACTTAAATAGTGCGCAATACACTCCATCACCTATTTCGGTACCATTGATAGTCAAGTTGCTCACCGTATGGCCAGCACCATTAATTGTAACACCACTATTAGTAATAGGCGAAACAGGCAAGCCTGTCATATCAACATCTGCAACCATTTTACAAGTTGCACTACTCAACCATTTTGTCATCAAATAAAAATCAAAAGATGTGCGTATTTCATTATTCGATAATATATTTGTAGTTCCATCTGAGGAAGAAAGGCTTGCCGGGGCATACCCTAACTCGTTTCGGGCAAGGGAATTGTTTCTATTTGACGGCTGCAATTCGCTAAATTGGTTCATATTGGATTGATTCCCAGTATGATACTTCACAATCACGTTGAACATGTTGGCAGAATCCACAGGCAATACGGGTATCATTACACGTACAGACTCATTTTGGGCCAAGGTGTACCCAGTGTCAAACAGCATACAGACAGACTTATAGTTATCACTCGGCACGCCCGAAATATTTTCCAAATGGTCCATATTTATCTGACGTTTGCCGCATAGCTGATGATTACGGCTTGTTACCGTTACCGAGTGCAAGGTAACGGGATTGGTATAGGTATTGGTAACGGTGATATACAGTGCGCCCGTCAGGTGCTTGAACTGAAGGGGATTGTTGTCCGTGGAGTAGGCGGCCATGGGGAGTTCCAGGATCTGCTGGCCGGAGCTATTGGTACGATAATGGTAATAGGCTGGGAATGTAACAGTCGGGGTGTTGGTGCCCCAGTTGGTCACCTCGAGCGAGGCGGGATAAAGGGCATAGTTGGTGGTGTTGCTCAGGCCGGTGTTGCTGATGTAGGCATGTCCTTGGATGCGCTGCACGGCATGGGTGTAGCTGTTGAGGCGGATGGAGTCGCCGTCCATCCAGGTGGCATTGGGGCCGTCGAGGAGGACCTTGGAGCTGCCGGTCATCGACTCGGCAAAAATCTCCACCATGCCATCGTTGTCTTCGAGCTTCTCGCAACCTGTTACGGTCAGCATGGCAAAAAACAATGTCAACAGAGAATATATTTTCCTCATGGTTAGCAGTGTCTATGGTTTGGGGTGACCCTGCTGCGATTCGAACGCAGGACCTACTGCTTAGAAGGCAGTTGCTCTATCCAGCTGAGCTACGGGGCCATCTTGTCTCACTTTATTTCCGCTCACATCTCATCTTGTTTGTCGGGGCACCCAGATTCGAACTGGGGGTCTCCTGCTCCCAAAGCAGGCGCGATAACCGGGCTTCGCTATGCCCCGCCGGTGCCATCGCTATCAAAAAAAGACGCCTTTTGCGGGGGCGTCTTTCTTGGCGGAGAAGGGGGGATTCGAACCCCCGGTACCCTAATCGAGTACGACAGTTTAGCAAACTGTTGGTTTCAGCCACTCACCCACCTCTCCGTGTGTTTCGTTAGACTAAATTGTACCAATTTTTATCTCTCAAAAACGTTGCAAAAGTACGAACATTTTCCAAACTGGCCAAATTTTTTTTATTCAAGAGTGAAGAATAAAGCATGATGGACTGAAAAACAATGGATTACAAAAAGCCTTTTTTCATACTCCAACCATTCTCCGCCTTTTCATTCTTCATTCTTCACTCTCTATCCATCACTTTTTCTTGGCCTGGTTAGCGACACTGGCCTGCTTGGCGGCGATGACTTCGGGGTCGCCGAGGAATTTGTCGCTGACAAGGTTCATTTTGTCGTCGAAGGTGAAGACATAGGGCACAGCGGTGGGGAGGTTGAACTTGATAATCTCCTCGTTGCTCATGCCTTTCAGCTCCTTGACGATGCCTCGCAGAGAGTTGCCGTGGGCGACGACCATGAGGGTGTTGCGGTTGTCGAAGGCGGGCATGATGGTGCCGCGGTAGTAGGGCATGAGGCGCTCGATGGTATCCTTGAGGCTCTCGGTGAGGGGGATGAGGTTGTCGGGAATCTCATTGTAGCGGGGGTCCATGCGGGGACTGCGCTCGTCGTGGAGGTCGAGTGCGGGGGGCTGGACGTCGAAGGCACGGCGCCAGAGGAGCACCTGCTCGTCGCCGTACTTGGCGGCGGTGTCGGCCTTGTTGAGGCCCTGGATGGCGCCGTAGCTCTTCTCGTTGAGGCGCCAGGACTTCTGCACGGGCAGCCAGTCCATGTCCATGGCGTCGAGAATCTCGTTGAGGGTCTTGACGGCACGCTTGAGGTAGGAGGTGAAGCAGAGCTCGGGGCGGTAGCCCTCGGCCTTGAGCAGTTTGCCGGCTTCGTAGGCTTCCTTGATGCCGTTCTCGGTGAGGTCGACGTCGGTCCAGCCGGTGAAGAGGTTCAGTTTGTTCCAGGCGCTTTCGCCATGACGTACAAGTATGAGAGTTTTCATTTCTTTTTCTCCTTTTCTTTGTCTTTAAAAGTTACTTTTTCTCCCTTGGGGAAGGGTCCCTGCGGGAATTTTTCCTGTTTGGCGAGCCAGGCGATGACCAGACCGCCGATGATAAAGGGCAGGCTGAGGAGCTGGCCCATGTTGAGCAGCATATCGGCCTCGAAGGCTTCCTGGTCGTTCTTGACGAACTCTATAAGGAACCTCACGCCGAACAGCGCCACGAGCCACCAACCGAAGATGGCGCCGCTCTTCACGTGGCCGCCCTTGTGGCGGTAGTACCACAGGCTGACGGCGAAGATGAGGAAGTAGCTGAGGCTCTCGTAGAGCTGCGTGGGGTGCTTGGGGAGGGTCTCGCCGTTGCGCTCGTAGATGAAGCCCCAGGGCAGCGAGGTGGCGTGGCCGTAGATTTCGCTGTTCATGAGGTTGCCCAGGCGGATGAAGGCGCCGCCGAGGGCGATGACGATGACCAGACGGTCCAGAATCCACCAGATGTTCATGCCGTACTTGCGCCAATAGAGGTACATGGCGGTCAGGATGCCGATGGCCGCGCCGTGGCTGGCCAGGCCCTCGAAGCCTTTGAACTCACCATTGCGGAAGGGCCACACGATTTCAAACCAGTGCTCGGAGGTGAGGAAATAGCCGGGCTCGTAGAAGAGGCAGTGGCCCAGGCGGGCACCAACGAGGGTGGCAAGGAACATGTAGATGACGAGGCTCTCGAGGTAGTCGCTCTTGACGCCCTCGCGCTTGAACATGCGCGACATGATCCAGTAGCCCAACACAAAGGCCACCAGGAAGCCCAGCGAGTACAAGCGCATATTGAAACTGTCGATCTTAAAGCAGATGAATGCCAACACCGCGGGGATGAGGGCCATGAGGAGATAGTCCCAAACGTCACGCTTCTCCTTCTTCTCCTTGCCGTCCTTGTCTTTCTTGTCCTTCGAAAAGAAAGGCATAGCAAGGATGTAGAGCAGAACGGCGACACACAACACCCCAACCACCCGCAAGGTGGTGGGGCCGAGGTGCATCATCACCGGGTCGACATTCCAATGGATAGCTGAAAGAATCATAGGACTTATAGGGCTTTAAGGACCTATGGATTACTTCGCGTAGTTGATGGCGCGGGTTTCGCGGATGACGGTGACCTTGATCTGGCCGGGGTAGGTCATCTCGCTCTGGATTTGTCGCGAGAGGTCGTAGCTGAGCTTGTTGGCCTCGACGTCGCTCACCTTCTCGGCACCGACGATGACACGCAGCTCGCGGCCGGCCTGGATGGCGTAGGTCTTCACCACTCCGGGGTAGGTCATGGCCATGTCCTCGAGCTTCTTCAGACGGTTGATGTAGGCCTCGACGACCTCGCGGCGGGCGCCGGGACGGGCACCGCTGATGGCGTCGGCCACCTGGATGATGGGACTGATGAGGTTGGTCATCTCCACTTCGTCGTGGTGGGCACCGATAGCGTTGCAGATGTCGGGATGCTCTTTGTACTTCTCAGCGAGTTTCATACCGAAGATGGCGTGCGGCATCTCGGGGTCGGTCTCGGGCACCTTGCCAATGTCGTGCAACAGGCCAGCACGCTTGGCCAGCTTGGGATTCAAACCCAGCTCAGAAGCCATGGTAGCGGCCAGGTTGGCCACCTCGCGGCTATGCTGCAACAGGTTCTGGCCGTAGCTCGAACGGTATTTCATGCGACCCACCATGCGCATCAGCTCATGGTTCATGTTCAGGATGCCGAGGTCAATGCAGGTACGTTTACCCACCTCGTTGATTTCCTGTTCAATCTGGCGACGCGTCTTGGCCACTACCTCCTCGATGCGGGCAGGGTGGATGCGGCCGTCGGTGACCAGCTTGTGGAGCGACAGGCGTGCAATCTCGCGGCGCACGGGGTCGAAACCACTGATGATGATGGCGTCGGGGCTGTCGTCGATGATGATTTCCACGCCGGTGAGGCTCTCCAGGGTGCGGATGTTGCGGCCTTCGCGACCGATAATGCGACCCTTCACCTCTTCGTTCTCCAGATTGAAGACACTCACTGTGTTCTCTACAGCAGTTTCGGTGGCAGTGCGCTGTATGCTCTGGATGACAATCTTCTTGGCCTGCTCGGCGGCGGTGATCTTGGCCTCCTCGACGATGTCCATGATGGTGGTCGAAGCCTCGGCACGGGCTTCCTCGGTCATGGCGTCCACCAGCTGCTGCTTGGCCTCGTCGGCGCTCATGCCGGCGATGTGCTCCAACTTGCTGACGCTCTCTTTATAAACCTTCTCCACCTCGGCCTGACGTTTCTTCAGGGCCTCGATCTGGTTGTTCAGGTTCTCGCTGACGCCCTTGAGCTCATTGCTTTTCTTCTGCAACTCGTTGACCTGCTGGTTGAGGCTCTGCTCGCGCTGCTTCAGCTTGTTCTCCTGCTCGCGGATTTTCTGGTTCTGCTCGTTGACGCGCTTGTCGTGCTCGCCCTTCATCTGCAAATACTGTTCTTTGGCCTGTAAGACCTTTTCCTTCTTGATGACTTCGCCTTTCTCTTCGGCGTCTTTCAGAACCTGCTGGCTTTTGGCGAGCAGTTTGTTGCGCAGCACCGAGGTGGTGAGCCACACTCCCAGGGCGCCTCCGGCCACAAGGCCGATTATAATAAATAGTACCGTCATGATGTGTTGTTGTTTTTGTTGTGGGAACGACGGCTGCCGGTGAAAGGTTCGAGGTCAGTCTAAAAGAAAGAAATCCTGCATCACGGTTTTATCCCTCCGAGAGTTATGGTAAACTCTGAAACTATAGGATTTGAGCGCCGGGCGTATCAGCCATACAACCTACCCGCCCCTGAGCCGACTCGGTTCGTAAATGGTGTTGAGTTTACAAACTGTTTTGGGTCGGATGCAGGATTTGGTCCAGCACGCCGTCGATGGACTGCAACCTCTGCGCGAGGTCTGTGTCCTTATACCGCAGCGAGTCTTGTATCTTCGTCAATTGTGTGATCTGCGTCAATGCTACCATCGCAAGAAGGTCCTGATGGTCGTTGTAGGCATACTGCTTGCCGTAGGCTTTGGCTTGTGTATCGATAAACGACGCAGCCTTGCGCAGCGCCGCCTCGTCTTCGGCGGCCACACGCAACTTGTAGGTGCGCCCCATTATTGTTACCGATGCCGATACCGTTTCCATCTTCCTGGTTCTTCTTCTTTTTTACCTCCGCCCAAAGGTCTACAGGGTGGAGTTTTTCACTATCTCAAGACTCTTGTCAATGACGCGAATCATTTGATTGATTTTAAGTTTTATCTCAGCACTCTCGCCTTTCTCTGACAACTTGTTCCCTAATTTTAATAATTTGTTCTCTTCTTTTAAATTGTTTATTGTTGTTTCACTGTTTTTCAACGCTTCTTCCAGTTCCTGGCAGCGGTCCTCCTTTTGCGACACCAGCTTGCGCAGACGTGCCACTTCGTCTGCCAACTGTCTCACCTTGAACTCTATCCCCGTTACCGATGTCTCAAAATCGAACATATTCTTCAATGCCAATAATACTATAAAAAGCGGTGCAAAAGTAGCAATTTTTTCTTAATTGGGCAAATTTTTTTTATTTTCCCTCAACCACGAACTCCGCCAGCCAGTCGTTGTCGGCACGCGGTGCGTCGGTCCATCCTGTGGTGTCTATGGTCACCTCCAGCAGCTTGGCCGGGCCTTCGCAGAAGAGTTCCACCCCGTCGGCAGCGGCAGGCACCAGCACGCACTCGCCGGCGTGCATCGGCACGATGGTCTCCATGCTCTTCACCGCGGACAGGCCTTCCACGCAGAAGTAGATCACGAAGCAGTCCACATCCTCCAGATTCTTGCGCAGCGGACGGCTGAGGGGGATAAGGCTGGTGGTGAAGTAAGGACAATGCGCAAGGGTGGTGGTCTGGTCCTGACGAGCCTCGTAACGTGTGCTCGCATGGTCGCCCACAGCGCTGAAGTCGATGGCATCCATGGCCTCCTCGGTGTGCAGCTGTCGCAGGTTGCCGTCGGCATCGCGGCGGTTGTAGTCATAGATTCGGTAGGTGCAGTCCGACGTCTGCTGTATCTCAGCCACCATCAAGCCCTGGCCAAGGGCATGCACCCTGCCGGCAGGAATGAAGTAAACGTCGCCCTTCGCAGGCTGCTCGGCATGCAGCAACTCCTCCAAGTGGCCCGCCGCCAGGGCGGCACGGTACTCTTCGGGCTCCACGTCGCGGCGGAAACCGCTGATAAGCTTCGAACCGGGCTCGGCATCCATGACATACCACATCTCCGTCTTGCCATAGGGCATGCCGCGCTTCTGCGCCAGCGCGTCGTCGGGATGCACCTGGATGGAGAGGTCCTTGGCGGCATCGATGACCTTCAGCAACAGCGGGAAATGGTTGCCGAAGCGATTATATACCTTCTCGCCCACAAGGTCGGCCATATAGACCTCGATGGCTTCGTTCAGCGTGTTCTCCGCCAGAAAGCCGTTGGCAATGACAGACTCCTTCCCCTCCACCGAGGAGAGGACCCACAGTTCGCCACAGTTGGGCAGGGGGTCGTAGTTGAATCCGTAGCCTTTCAGCCGGTTGCCGCCCCAGATGACATTCTTGTACAGCGGCAGAAATTTCAGTGGATATAGTGCACTCTGCATCAGTAAGTTCTATTAGTATGACCGTGACTCTTGTTGGTACCTTTCACCTTGATGTTCGATTTGATTTTTTTGGCCCTGTTGCTCTGCTGGCGCTGGTACATGTTGTCGCTCGAACTCTTGCACGACACCTGCACACCGCTCATGGCCAGCACACCGGCCACAAGCATCAGCGGCAACAGTTTTTTCATTATTTTTTTCATATCAACGTATTGGTTTCCATTTAAATACTCCGTTTCCGCACACTAAGTGCAAAGTACAAAATAACAAAATTTTCATGAATTACACAAATTTATTTTCAATTAATCAACTTTTTTCCAATGAAAGCAACCGTAAATTGCTTCCATGCACACCAAAATCACCATTTATGGTTAGCGTTGGTTGTGAGCGCTTTGCGTAATTTTGCAGGCGAAAAATAACGATATATCATGAACGCAACATTCAAGATATCAACTATCTGCACACTTGCGGCCCTGCTTTGCGGGCCGCTGGCGTCGGCGCAGACCGACACCGCAACGGCCCCAAAGAGCCGCCTCACCGTGGGCGGATACGGAGAGGCCGTGTACAGCCATCATTTCTACAGCGACAACGTGTTCCGCTATTCGCATGCCGACCGCTACAAGGACGCCCCGGGCTACGGGCGCGTGGACCTTCCGCATGCCGTCATCATGCTGGGCTACGACTTCGGCCACGGCTGGAGCGTGGGCATGGAGATCGAGTTCGAGCACGGGGGCGTGGAGGCCGCCGTGGAGAAGGAGACCGAGGAGACCGGCGAGTTCGAGCAGGAGGTGGAGCGTGGCGGCGAGGTGGCTCTGGAGCAGTTCTGGGTGCAGAAGAGTTTCAATCCCCACCTGAACGTGCGCGCGGGTCATATAGTAGTACCTGTGGGCATGACCAACAACAACCACACGCCGAACATGTTCTTCGGCGTCTACCGTCCCGAGGGCGAGAACACCATCATGCCCTGCACATGGCACGAGACAGGCCTCAGCATCTGGGGCCGTGCCGGCGCGTGGCGCTACGAGGCGCAACTGCTGCCGGGGCTCAACAGCAACCTCTTCAACGACCAAGGGTGGGTGCACAACGGCTCGGCATCGCCCTACGAGTTCCGCCCGGCCAACGCCCTGGCCTGCGCCGCGCGTGTGGACTGGACGGGCATCCGCGGCCTGCGCCTGAGCCTCAGCGGCTACCTGGGCGGCAGCAACAACAACGACATCGTCACCGAAGTCAACAGCCGCTACAAAGACCTGGACGGCCTCGTGGCCATAGGCTGCTTCGACTTCGCCTACCGCAACCGATACGTCGTTGTGCGCGGCAACGTGGACTACGGTCACCTCTCCGACGCCGCCGCCATCTCGGCCCGCAACAAAAACCAGACCACCATGACCGGCAACCCCTACCCCCACACCTTCGTGGGCGAGGCCGCCTGGGACGCCTCCATCGAGGCCGGCGTCGACCTGCTGTCGTTTGCCGAATGGCGACGCACCCATGGCAATCTCTACCTCTTTGCCCGCTACGACCAGTACGACAGCTACGTGCCCGCCGAGGGTCTGACCGACATCGGCTGGTGCTCGCGCCAGGTGGTCTCCGGCGGCGTCAATTACTATCCCCTGCCCCAGGTGGCCCTCAAGGCCGAGGGGGGTGTGCGCCTGCTCGGCGAGCAGTACAACAACGAACCCTTCTTCGCCCTGGGCGTCACCTGGACGGGATTCTTCGTGCGATAATTCACTAATAATAAATAAAAACCAACAAACCAATGAAATTGTTTTTCAAAAATGCCGCCATGTTCATGGCAATGGCTGCGCTGACGGTAGGTGCCGTCTCCTGCAGCGACGACAACGACACCGCCACCGGCAGCGACGACAGCCAGGCCGCCGCCATCGCCAAGCAATTTGTGGACCACACCGTGGCTCCCACCTACGGAGCCCTGGCCGCCAAAACCGAGCAGCTGGCCGCCGAGCTGGCCGCCCTCAAAGCCAACCCCAACGACGCCGGCCTGCGCCAGGCCTGCGAGACCTTCCTCGCCGCCCGCGAGGAATGGGAGAAGAGCGAAGCCTTCCTCTACGGCGCCGCCGGCGACTTCGGCGTGGACCCCCACATCGACTCCTGGCCCCTCGACATCGACGCCTTCAACACCCTCATGAACAGCCCCGCCATGCTTGAAGCCCTCGACAGCGAAGACGGCGACGCCATTGCCGGCGACCGTCTGGGCAACGCCCTGCTGGGCTTCCACGGCATCGAGTACATCCTCTTCGAGGGCGGCCAGCCCAAGAACGCCAACGCCATCTCCGAAAAGCAGTGGACCTACGTGGCCGCCGTGGCCGGCGACCTGCGCAACCGCTGCTATCAGCTCGAGGTGGGCTGGATGGGCGACAAAGCCCCTGAAAGCCACATCAACAAACTCGACAACCTCGAAATGGCCTACACCGTGGCCGGTGGCGACCTCAGCTACGGCGAGAACATGAAAATCGCCGGCCAGGCCGGCAGCACCTACGCCACACGCAAAGCCGCCCTCATGGCCATCGTCCAGGGCTGCATCGACATCGCCGACGAGGTGGGCACCAGCAAAATCGGCGCCGCACACAGCGGCGAAGACCCCAACTACATTGAAAGCCCCTACAGCCAGAAGTCCATCATCGACTTCCACAACAACATCGTCAGCATCCAGAACGCCTACCTCGGCGGCGTCGACGGCCAGCGCGACGAGTCCAAATCGCTCCACCACTACATGCACAGCCTCAACGCCGCCCTCGACAACGAGGTGATGGAGGCCCTCGACAACGCCATGGCCAAAATCGACGCCATGCCCGCCCCCTTCGTCAACAACATCAGTGCCGAAGCCAACGGCGAAGCCATGGAGGCCTGCGCAGCCCTCAGCGAAATCCTCGACGAGGTGGTGGAAGCCATCCGCAACAACTGAAATCCCTAAACTCCCCCTTAAACAAAAAGAACCTATGAAACAACACACCTGCCTCCTGCTGGCCGCCCTTGCGGCCGCCGGGCTCCTCGCCGCCTGCAACAACGACGAGACCGAGCCCACCCCTGCCCCCGAAGGCATCGACGAGGAGGTCTACGCCGGCGGACGCCTCGGCACCACCTTCAACCAGAGCGCCTCGGCCTACGAAGACCCCACCCCCGCCACCGAGATGGCCGGCATGGCCACAGCCTTCAAATACGGCGAAATGTTCTTCGAACACACCGTCACCCAGAACAGCCGTCCCTTCAACGGCCTCGGACCCCTCTATATCCGCTCCTCCTGCGAGAACTGCCATCCCGGCTACGGCCACGGCCGCCGCATGGACCGCTACAACGCCGAGGACTGGGGCAACGGCTACCTCCTCGTGGTCTACGACAAAACCAACGACGCCTACGAGACCTCCGTCACCGGCATGCCGCAGACCCGCGCCGTGGCACCCTTCCCCAACCCCGTCGAGGAAAGCGGCATCCACCTCTCCTGGCTCAACTACACCGACGAGTGGGGCAACCGCTTCCCCGACGGCGAGACCTATGAACTCATCTACCCCGAACTGACCATCGACGAAAACGCCTTCTACGCCCCCCTGGGCGTGCCCTACGCCAACCTCGCCTTCCGCCTCGAGAGCACCATCGGCATCTACGGCACCGGCCTCATCGACGCCATCGACGACGACTCCCTCAAGGCTCAGTACCAGCGCGAGAGCGAGATGGGTCTGCCGCTCAACCCCGCCTTCTGGGCCGGCAACGACTGGGCTCCCACGGCCTTCTACGGCAACACCCGCCATCCCAAACGCTACACCTACGCCCTCTCCCGCGGCCCCCTGCAGGACGCCCCGGGCAGCAACGCCATCTGGAACATCACCAACGTCACCCGCAGCAACAAGCGCGCCCACTACATCACCGAGGCCTACGCCCGCAAAGCCTCCCGCGACGTCAACGTGCAGGCCCAGTTCGCCGACTATTTCCCCGAGTGGGTCAACCCCGACTCCACCATGGAGAGCAACATCTACAACTACCTCATGAGCAAGAACCTGCCCGCCGAGATGAGCGACCAGGACTATGTGAACTTCATGGTGTGGCACCGCGGCCTCGCCGTGCCCGCCGCCCGCAACCTCGACGACCCCGACGTGCAGCGCGGACGCAAGCTCTTCCGCGACCTGGGCTGCGCCGTCTGCCACCGCCCCTCCTGGACCACCGGCGAGGACAACTTCACCGACCCCACGGGCTTCTTCGAGGACGGCGACTCGCGCCTGCCGCGCTACCCCTACCAGAAGATTTGGCCCTACAGCGACTTCGTGCAACATAAACTGTACATGAAGAACGACATCCGCACCGGCTGGTGCCGCACCACACCCCTCTGGGGCCGCGGACTGGCACCCCTCTGCTCCGGCCATGCCGACCGCCTGCACGACTGCCGCGCCCGCAACGTCATCGAGGCCATCATGTGGCACGGCTCTGCCCAGAGCGACGCCCGCCGCAGCGTGGAGAACTTCCGTCAGCTCTCAAAGGCCGACCGCGATGCGGTGGTGAAGTTCATCAATGCAATTTAAAAAAAGTAGCTAAATAGAGAAGCTGTTAAGTAGTTAAGACAAATGAAAAAGATTCGTGTAGCCTTGATGGTGCTTGTGGCGGCAGTGCTCGCCGCAGGCACCGTTTTCGAACGTTATCGCGGCGCCGAGTGGGTGGCCGACCATTTCTACACCTCGTGGTGGTTCATCGCCCTGATGGCCCTGGTGGCCGTCGGCGCCGCGGTGGCCATCGTGCAGGGCAAGATGTGGCGTCGCCCCGCGGCCCTGATGGTCCATGCCTCCGTACCCGTCATCCTCCTCGGCGGCGCCCTCACCACCTGGACCGGCCTCCACGGCAGCATGACCCTCAGCCCCGGCATCCCCTCCACCACCATCGACACCGGCAACGGCCACTCCGCCACCCTGCCCTTCGAGATGGAACTGGAGAGTTTCGAGGTGCTCACCTACCCCGGCACCCACACGCCCATGGACTTCGTGAGCCACGTCGTTGCCGAAGGCCAGCGCCACGACATCTCGATGAACAACATCCTGCGCCACCGCGGCTACCGTTTCTACCAAGAGGGCTACGACGAGGAGGGCCGTTCAACCCTCAGCGTCAGCCACGACCCCTTCGGCATCGCCGTCACCTACTGCGGCTACGCCCTGCTGCTCCTGGGCTTCCTGTGGCTCATGCTGGAACGCGGCGGACGCTACCGCCGTCTGCTCCAAGGCGCCGCCATAGCGGCCCTGCTGCTGGCCTCCACGCAGGCCCACGCCGCCACACCGCGTACCCTGCCCAAGGCCACGGCCGACCGCATGGGCCGCATGTACGTCCTCTACAAAGGCCGCGTGTGCCCCCTGCAGACCTACGCCAAGGACTTCACCACCAAGCTCACCGGCAAAGCCACCTACCACGGCCTCAGCCCCGAGCAGGTGCTGGCGGGCTACCTCTTCTACTTCAACGACTGGGCCTCCGAACCCCTCATCAAAATCAAAGGCGACGACGCACGCCAACGCCTGCACGTCAGCGCTGCCCGCGCCAGCTACAACGACTTCGTCCTCAACGAAGAGGCCCTCCGCGGCCAGACCGACAAGAACCTCCGCGCCGCCAACGAAAAGTACAGCCTCGTCCAGTCGCTCCTCTCCGGCAAGGGCCTCAAGCTCTTCCCCCTGGCCGACAGCGCAGGCACCCTGGGATGGTACGCGCAGAACGACGCCCTGCCGCTGAGCGTGGACGACGAGGCCTACCTCTTCGTGCGCAAACACCAGAGCTACTGCCAGGAACTGGTGATGAAAGGCGACTTCGAAGAACTGGAACGCGTCTTCGAGAAAACCCTCGCCTTCCAGCAGAAACAGGCCTCCTCGGTGCTGCCCACGAAGACCCGCGTCGACGCCGAGCGCCTCTACAACGCCCTGACCACCGGCCGCTGGCTGGCCATGCTGAGCATCACCCTGGGCCTCCTCTTCTTCGCCCTCAGCCTCTTCCTTACGGGCCGCGGCCGCGAACTGCCCGCCTGGGCCCGCTGGACGGCAACGGCATGGGTGGCCCTGCTGACGGCTTTCCTGGTGCTCACCTTCGTCCTGCGCTGGATTGCCGGCGGCCACGTGCCCATGGCCGGCGGATTCGACAGCATGAACCTCATGGCCATCGCCATAGGCCTCATAGGCCTCGGCCTCGTACGCAAGCACTCCATGGCGCTGCCCGTCGCCATGCTCACCATGGGATTCTGCCTGCTGGTGGCCATGATGAGCGGCAGCAACCCCCCGGTGACCAACCTCATGCCCGTGCTCAGCTCGCCGCTGCTCACGCTCCACGTAACGGTCATCATGTTCGCCTACGCCCTCTTCTTCTTCGTCATGATGGGCGGCGTGGCAGGCCTCATCCTGGGCAACCGCAACGGCGCCAGCGAACGCTTCCACCGCCTCGGCCTGCTAATGCTCTACCCCGCCGTCTTCCTGCTGGCCCTGGGCATAGCCATCGGCGCCGTATGGGCCAACATCTCGTGGGGCAACTACTGGAGCTGGGACCCCAAGGAGGTCTGGGCCCTCATCACCCTCATCGTCTACGTCCTGCCGCTGCACCCCTCGCTGGGCATCAACCGACGCGCCCGCAGCTTCCACCTCTACTGCGCCCTGGCCTTCCTCTCGGTGGTAATCACCTACTTCGGCGTCAACTTCTTCCTCGGCGGCGTCCACGCCTACATGTAGCCAACCCCCACCCGAGGGGTACCCGAGAGGTGTCCGATACGGCATATCTTATATTGTTTTTATATTGTTTACATATTGTTCGCATATTGTTCTTATATCCCCAATATAGGAACAATATAAGAACAATATGTAAACAATATAAGAACAATATAAGAACGGCCGTATTTGGCACGTCGCAGGTAGGGTTTTGACCCGGGTTTATTGTCTCACCTCGGTGCCCCACATGAGCTTGTCGCGGATGGCGGAGAAGAAGTTCTGCGTGTTCATTCGGATCAGATGGATGGCGAAGGGGGCACGATGGAGATTGAGCGTGGCGGAGCCGTAGAGGGTGACGCGGCGCGAGTCCATGCCGAGGGTGAAGGGTTCGGCGGTCGCCGGGGTGCCGGCATGGTGCGAAGCGGGGATGGTGGCGAGGCGCAGGCGCGAGCTGTCGGGCACGATGATGGGGCGCAGGGTGAGGGTGTGGGCGCCGATGGGAGTGATGACGAAGCAGCCGCAGTCGGGCGTAAGGATGGGGCCGCCGCAGGAGAGGCTGTAGGCCGTGGAGCCCGTGGGCGAGGCCACGATGACGCCGTCGCCGGCATAGGTGGCCACGTAGAGGTCGTCGACGTAGACCTCGGTGCGCAGCATCGAAGAAGCCTCGGGGCGGTGGAGGAAGACCTCGTTGAGGGCATAGTTCTCCATCTTCTGCTCGCCGCCATCCGTACGTTCCACCCGGATCAGGGTGCGGCGCTCGAGCGTAAAACGGCCCGCCAGGAGGTCGGAGACGAGGGTGGCGAGGTTTTCCTTGCCGGCGGTGGTCAGGAAGCCCAGATGGCCGAAATTGACGCCCAGAATGGGCGGAAAAGCGTCGGGGTGCGTGCTGTGGATAAACTGCACGGAGGAGAGCAGGGTGCCGTCGCCACCGATAGAAAAGAGGTAGTCGAAACCGTCGACGCTGTCGCCGTCGCGGACGGTGAGCGCTTCGACGCCGGCGCGCTGCAGTTCGGCACAGAGGTGGTCGTAGGCCGGGAGGTCGGCAGGATCGATGTAGCGATAATAGAGGGCTATCTTCATTGCTTGGGTATTTGGGTTGCTTGGACGATTATTTGATTACCAGCACAGAGCCGGTGAATATCTTGATACGCCGATTGTTGAAACGGCAGCGGAGCGAATAGGCATACACCCCCTGCGGGTTGGAGTCCGCGGGGGTCCACCCGGCAGTGGGGTCGGTGGTGGAATAGACCAGAAGGCCGTTGCGGTCGTAGATGTAAAGTTCGTAAAGGTCGCCCATGAGGCCGCGCAGTCGAGGCAGGAAGGTGCCATTGGCAGGGTCGCCCGAAACCACGATGTTGGGGATGGCCTGGGCCGGCGCGGGAGGCGTGGGGACCACGATGCAAACGCTGTCGCTGTAGCGTGGATTGAGCCCGCAGGCGTCGTTCACCGCAAGGCGGTAGCAATGCTGCAGGTCGCGAGGGATGACCCTGTTGTCGACATATCGCAGCGGGACCTCGCCCAGGGACAGCACGGCAAGCGAATCCCAGGGGTCGCCGTCGACACTGCGCCAGAGGGTGTAGGGGCTGGCATGGAAGGCCGTGTCCACGTCGATGGCCAGACGGTTGCACATGTCTATGCTGTCGTATTCGATGGAGAGTATGTCGAGGTGCTCGGCGGTGTCGGCAGTGCGCCGTTCGACGGCGACGATGTTGCTTGTCGAAACCAGCGGCGGCACGCCGGCGCCCCGGTCATAACCCGACGCCTCCACCTTGAGCCACACACGTATGGTGCCCTCGGCAATGGCGAAGGAGTGTTCGAACGGCCCCGTGCTGTCAACGACGGCACGGACGGTGTACTCGTCGTCGTAGGGTTCGAGCCGTGCCAAGAGCCGGTAGGCCGCCACGCCTCCGGGCATGCCTATGTAGGGGGTCCAGCGGGCGGTGACCATGGTGTCGCAACGCGGCACATCGGCGCTTAGCACCATATTGCCGAAGGCCGGGGTGAGGGAGCTGGCGTTGTAGGCGCTGTCGAAGACGTGGACACAATAGGTATGGCGTTCGGTGGCCAGATGGTCCGGACAGATGTAGGTGGTGTCCATGCGCCCGAAGACGGTATCATAGTAGAGGCAGGGGGTGCCGGTGCAGATGTGGTAGCCCATGGCCTGCGTGTCGGCGCTGGGACGCCAGGAGAGCACTATCTGCTGCGAGGCTTCGTCGACAGTGGCCAGCCAGTCGGTGACCGGAGCCACAGGCTCCTGCGCCTGGAGCGGCAGCAGCGACAGCACAAAGAGGAGAAGCAGGCGGAGACGTTTCATGGCGCTTAGAAACTTTGCAGTGCAACAAGTTCGGCATAGCGGCCATGGAGAGCCATGAGCTCGGTGTGGGTACCACGCTCGACGATGCGGCCGTGGTCGAGGACAATGATGCAGTCAGCGCCCACGATGGTGGAGAGGCGGTGGGCAATGACGATGGCCGAGCGGCCACGAAGCACCTCGTTGAGGGTGGCCTGCAGCTGGCGCTCGCTCTCGGTGTCAAGGGCCGAGGTGGCCTCGTCGAGGATGAGTAAATCCGGGTTACGAAGCAGGGCGCGCGCAATGCTGATACGCTGGCGCTGGCCACCGCTGAGCAGACCGCCACCTTCGCCAAGGTTGGTGTCGTAGCCTTCGGGCAGCTGCATGATGAAATCGTGGGCCTGGGCGGCACGGGCGGCGCGCTCCACCTCGTCGCGTGTGGCGTCGGATTTGCCGAAGGCGATATTAGCCGCCACGGTGTCGTTGAAGAGCAGGGTGTCCTGCGCCACCACGCCGATGTGTGCCCGCAGGCGCGGCAGGGGCATGGAAAGGATGTCCTCGCCATGGAGGAGTATCTCGCCATGCGTGCAGGTGTACATGCGGCAGATGAGGTCGGCGATGGTGGACTTGCCGCTGCCGGAGGAGCCTACGAGAGCCACCGTTGTTCCACGTGGAACATCAAAGCTTATGTCGTCCAGCACAGTCACTCCGGGCTTGTAGGCAAACGAAACATGGCGGAACTCCACGTCGGGGGGCACCTCTTGAGGAGTAGAATGCGGATGCACGGAGGGTTTTTGTGGAAGCAGTTCGTCGGGTTCATCTTCTTCGCCAAGGAAAGCCTCGATACGGTCGGCGCAGGCACGGCCTTTCTTGATTTGGGAGAAGCCGGTAGAGAAGTCCTTGGCCGGAGGAATCATCAGCACAAACAGCATCACATAAGAGATGAAGAGCTCTGAGGTGAGCCCCTGGTCACCATTGAAGACCAGCCATGCGCCGAAGAGAAGAATGCCAATGACGATGGTGTTGCCGAGGAAATCGCTCACGGGCGAAGCGGCATCGATGCGGCGCAACATGAGGGTGCGGCGGCGTGTATACTCGCGATTGTAGGAGCGGAAACGGCGATTGGAAAAGTCGATGGCGGTATAAGACTTGATAACCTTGAGTCCACCGATGGTCTCGTCGGTGAGGGAAACGAGATAGGAGTTCATTTCCTGCACCACCTTGGAGCTGCGTTTGAGACGGTGAGAGATACCGGAGATGACAAAGGCTACCAAAGGTAGCATACAAAGGACAAAAAGTGTCAGCTTCACGTTGATATAGAACAACATAAATAGATAGAGCGTCATGCTGATGATGGAGGTGAGGAGCATCTGGATGGAACCAAGGATGCCCTCCTCATACTCGACCATGTCGCTCGTGAAACGGGCCATGACATCGCCTTTGCGGTGGTTGTCGTAGTAGCTCATTGGCAGACGCATGGCCTTGCGGAACATGGAGTTGCGCAGGGTGCGTACAACGCTGGTGCGGATGATGGAAATCTCGATGGCAGAAAGGTAGGAGAAGACATTCTTGAGCGCGTAGAGCACGAAGATGATGCCCGCAAAAAGCAGCAGGGCATGGAGCTGTCCGAAGGAGATGAGCCAGGCATAGAGACGGTCGAGCCATATGGCCACAAGGTTGCCCGAGGCAACAGGTGCCGCGTCGCCGGTGCCGAAAAGAATCTTCAGGAAGTCGGCCACAGAGAGGGCGGTACACATGGTGAAGACCACGCTGAGCACTACAAAAAGGCCATACAGCGCACATCGTGCACTGTATGGCTTAAGCTGCCTCAGAGTGAAATTCCGACGGAGTTTCACAGGCTGTAACCGATATAATTATGCGGGGTGATACGACGGATACGCTCCTTGATGTCGGGCGTCACGTCGAGGGTATCGACAAAGGCTGCGATGGTGTCGGCAGTGACCTTCTCGTTGGTGCGCGTAAGCTGCTTGAGAGCCTCGTAGGGATTGGGGTAGCCCACCGAACGGAGGATGGTCTGGATGGCTTCGGCCACGACGGCCCAGTTGTTCTCCAGGTCGCGATAGAGGGCCTGCTCGTTGAGCAACAGCTTGCCGAGGCCTTTCTCGAGCGAGGCGAGGGAAATCATGGTGTGGGCAATGGGGACACCTATGTTACGGCTGACGGTGCTATCGGTGAGGTCGCGCTGCATGCGGCTGATGGGGAGTTTGTGGCTCAAGTGCTCGAAGATGGCATTGGCCAAACCCAGGTTGCCCTCGGCATTCTCAAAGTCGATGGGGTTCACCTTGTGCGGCATGGCGCTGGAACCCACCTCGCCGGCCTTGATGCGCTGCTTGAAATACTCCATGGAGACGTAGGTCCACACATCGCGGCAGAGGTCGATGAGGATGACATTGATGCGCTTGCAGGCGTCGAACCAGGCGGCCATCATGTCGTAGTTCTCAATCTGAGTGGTGAGCTGCTGACGCTCGAGCCCGAGGTGGTTGGCCACAAAATCGTTGCCGAAAGCGCGCCAGTCGATGTCGGGGAAGGCCGCCAAATGGGCATTGAAGTTGCCCGTGGCGCCACCGAACTTGGCGGTGAAGGGGATGCGCTCCAACTCGTCAAGCTGACGACGCAGACGATAGGCGAAAACGCCCCACTCCTTGCCCAGCGTGGTGGGCGAAGCGGGCTGGCCGTGGGTGTGGGCCAGCATAGGGATATCCTTCCACTCCTCGGCTCTGGCCTGCAGGAGGTTGAGGATATTGCGGTAGGCGGGAAGAAGAACCTCGTCGTGGCATTCTTTCATGCTCAGCGGCACAGAGGTGTTGTTGATGTCCTGCGAGGTGAGGCCGAAATGGATAAACTCTTTCAGTTCCTGGAGTCCCATTTGGTCGAACTTGCCTTTGAGGAAGTACTCCACGGCCTTCACATCGTGGTTGGTGGTCTTTTCGATGTCCTTGATGGCCTGGGCATCGTCGTCGGTAAACTGGCGGTAGATATCGCGCAGCTGCTCAGCTTTGGCGGCTACGGTGGCCAGGGCAGGACGCTGTTCTTTGAGACGGTCGGCGAGGGCAATGAAATACTCCACCTCGACACGGACACGGTATTTTATCAGAGCACCCTCGGAGAAGTATTTGGCGAGGGGTTCGCACTTGGAACGGTAGCGCCCGTCGATGGGCGACACGGCATTGAGACTATTCATAGGTTTTACAATGTTTTATTCATAAACTCGTATTTCTCGAGAAGTTTCTCCACCTTGCGGTCGTGGCTGAGGTCGACAAGGGCCTGGGCGTACATGGTGTTGTGTGTGTCGGTACCCATGAACTCCACCCAGCCGTTCTCAATCATCTGGTAAGCGCGCTTCTTGGCTTCCTCGCCATAGAATCCTCCCAGCGAGAGGACATTGGTCTGGAAGTAGACGCCCTGGTTCTTGAGTTGCTCCATGCGGGTGCCGTGGACATTGAGGTATGGGTAGCGCTCAGGATGAGCAAGGATTACCTCATAGCCCTTCATCTGCATGTCAAAAATCATCTCGTCGCAACCCATCATCTGCTGGTGCAGAGAGAACTCAACGAGCACATATTTGCCTGCCACCTGCAGGAAGCGGGGATTCTCGAGACGCTTGTGGAAACCGCTGTCGATGCGGTATTCACCTCCCACGCCGGCCATCTCTATCTCCACACCGGCATCAAAGGCCTGTTTCTTCAGTTCCTCGAAACGGCGACGGATATCGTCCTCGTCGTTCTCGAAACGGGGAGTCTGGAAGTGGGGGGTAATGATAACCTTGTTGTAGCCCACGGCTTTGAGGGTGTTGAGGCACTCCACGCTCTCTTCTACACACTTGGAGCCGTCGTCAACCTTCGGCACCAGATGACAATGCATGTCAGTGCCAAGGGCGGCAAAGATGGGGCGAGGTTCGTATTTGCGTTTGAAAAAACTGAACATGTCGTATTATGAGTTATGTTAGTGATGGTTTATTATTCTACTCTTCTAATTTCAGCACCGAGTTTGGCCAGGCGCTGGTCGATGCGCTGGTAGCCCCGGTCGATTTGTTCTATGTTGTCAATGCGGCTCTTGCCTTCAGCGCTGAGAGCGGCAATGAGCAATGCCACACCGGCACGGATATCGGGCGATGTCATGCGCACGCCGCGCAGCTTGTGTTCGCGGTCGAGTCCGATGACGGTGGCGCGGTGCGGGTCGCAGAGGATAATCTGCGCCCCCATGTCTATAAGCTTGTCGACGAAGAACAGACGGCTCTCGAACATCTTCTGGTGGATGAGCACACTGCCCTTGGCCTGCGTGGCCACCACGAGGGCGATGCTGATGAGGTCGGGCGTGAAACCCGGCCACGGGGCATCGGCGATGGTCATAATGGAGCCATCCATGAAACGCTCAATCTCATAGTGCTCCTGCGCGGGGACATAGAGGTCGTCGCCTTTCTGCCACACCTCGATGCCCAGGCGGCGGAACACCTGCGGGATGAGGCCCAGATGCTGCACCTGCGCGTTCTTGATGGTAATGTCGCCCTGCGTCATGGCGGCCATGCCGATGAAGGAGCCCACCTCGATCATGTCGGGCAGCAGGCGGTGTTCGCAACCGTGCAGCTCCTTGACGCCACGAATGGTCAGCAGATTGCTGCCCACGCCCGTAATCTTGGCACCCATGCGGTTGAGCATATTGCAGAGCTGGTAGACATACGGCTCGCAGGCGGCGTTCATGATGGTGGTGGTGCCACGGGCCATGACGGCGGTCATGATGATATTGGCCGTGCCGGTGACGGAGGCCTCGTCGAGGAGCATGTAGCACCCCTTGAGTTTCTTGGCGCTAACGAGGTAGGCGTTGCGCTTGTATTCCACCTCCGCGCCCAGGCGCTCCATGCCGATGAAATGGGTGTCCAGACGGCGGCGCCCTATCTTGTCGCCACCGGGCTGCGGCACCACGGCCTGTCCGAAACGCGACAGCAACGGACCCACAAGCATGATGCTGCCACGAAGGGCTCCGGCCTGCTCGCGGAACTGCGGGCTCTGCAGCACCTCGAGGTTCACCTGGTCGGCCTGGAACTCGAAGGTGCGGCCACTCTCGCATGCCGATGGCACATCCTCGCGCACGCTGACTCCGAGGAGCTTCAGCAGGTCGATAAGCTTGTTCACGTCGCGTATGTCGGGCACATGCTCTATGCGCACCTTCTCAGAGGTGAGCAGCACGGCGCACAGCACCTGCAGAGCCTCGTTCTTGGCGCCCTGCGGCACTATCTCGCCTTTGAGCTTGCGTCCGCCTATGATTTCAAAACTGCTCATTTTTTCTTCTTTTTCTTCTTTTTCTTTTCGCCGGCTTCCTTCTTGGCGGCCACGGCTGCCATGGCGTCGAGATATATCTTCGAGTCGCGGAACTGGAAGTCGGGCGGCAGGGTGATGCGCCCGCCGGAGAGCTCGTCGAGCTGCTCGCGGATGAGGCCGTCGTCCACCGAGTCGCGGTTCCATTGCAGGTACTGCCGCTTCATCGTGTGGGCAATCTGCTGCGAGAGGAGGCTCTTCTCCTCGCCCTCGGGCATTTCGGCCACGGCGCGGATCATGTCCTCCAGGGCACGGCCGTAGTGACGATAGCGTATCCTGCTGTTGCTGTAGTCAATGTGTTTGGGATGGAAGGAAACGGCCTCTTCACGCACCACGGGATAGGGGCTGTCCACATCCAGCTCATAGTCGGACATCAGCATCAGGTGGTCCCACAGGATATGGCGGTAGTCGGTACGCTCCTTGATCTTGGGGTTCACCAATGCCATGGTCTCCACAATGAGGTAAGCCATCTGCGTGCGCTCCGCACGGTCGGCGATAGTCTTGACGTATTCAATCATCTTCATGACGTTACGCCCGTAGTCAGTAATCTTTAGTTTTTCTCGTTGAGTGTTGTATTCCATTCAGTTGTTCTTTTTCTCTTTTTCATTTGCTGCTTTTTCATTCCCCTACCAGGGCCAAGGGCCGCAGTACAGCTCGTAGCTCGGCACACCGCAGCCGTAATAGGGGTGTCCCAGCAAGCCAAGGGCGTCGTTGCCGTAATGGTCGTGCACCACGTGGAAGTGGAACTCCAGCAGCGACTCTTCGCTCAGCGCATAGCTGAAACCGCCGCTGAGAGTCGTCACGCCCACAGGCATCGACTCGCCGTCGGGTATCCACAACGACTCGTGCCAGCCGCCGGTATGCTCCAGAGAAGCCCAGATGCTCAGACGCTCGTTGACGCGATACTCGGCGCCCACGCCGCCGCTGACCACCTGCGTGCCACGCCTGCGAGGCGCATAGCTGCGTTCATAGCCCCTCAGCTCGTAGCCGCCCAGCAGCGACCCCACGGCGGAAAAGCCACCATAGAGGCTCAGCCGGTCGCTGGCACGGTATTCCACCTTCGGCGCCGCCCAGATATAGGCGTTGCCACGGCCGCCAACGGTCACCATCGCCGTCCCCGTCGACAGGTGGAAATCCCACCGCGACGTGTCGTCACCCTCGCGGAAAGCACTCCGCTCCGCCGGTTGACGGTCGCTCCAGGTGTCTACCTCGCTGGCAGGTCGCCATTGCGCCATCGCACTGACACCCAGCGCTATGAATACCATTATAACTATTCCCTTTTTATACATATCAACATCTTTAACGCGAACAAAGCAATAATATTGTCCACACCCTGTTTTTTTTCTTCCTTTCGCCCATTTTTCTCCCTCCCTCCCCTCGCCGGCCCACCGTCCTCTCCCCCCATCACACCACAAAAAGACGCACACCTAACTCGCACATTCTCAATATCGTCAATAATCATTGCCTTTATTATCGATTACTCAACTCTTTCAAAACCAAGTGTTAATAAAGGGTAGGTATAGAGAGGAGTAAGAGGGGAGTAAGAGGGGGTACGTCTTAAATACTGTATAGCAGCGAGTTACGTGCAATGTATACACGTAACTCGCTGTAATCAAATTTGTTGAATATGTAATTTAACTGTTTTTAACGCCAATTCGGGGCATTCTCCCGGCTCAAAGTTCCATCAGTTTTTGGAAGGCCGAGGGGATGGGGGTCTCGAACTGCAGGCGGCGTCCGGTGACGGGATGCTTGAAGCAAAGGCGGAAGGCGTGGAGGCAAAGGCGGTTGACGGGCGAGAGGTCTTCCTTGTAGCCGTACATGGGGTCGTGGACCACGGGGTGTTTCAGGTCGCGCAGATGGACGCGGATCTGGTTGCGACGGCCGGTGTCCAACTTCAACTCAACCAGCGAGTAGCGGCGCGAGGTCTGCTTCACCTCGTAGTGCGTCACGGCGAGCTTGCCGCCGTTGTCCGTGGGCGACGAGAGGACGCAGTATTCGCCGTCGGTGAACCAGCTTTTGACCTCCCCTTTTGGAGGTTCTATGTGGCCCCAGGCCACGGCCACGTAGCGGCGGTCGAAGACCATGCCTTTCCAGTCCTCCTCGAATTTCTGGCTCACCTCCTTGCTCTTGCTGACCACCATGAGGCCGCTGGTGTCGCGGTCCAGGCGGTGAACAATGTGGGCGTGGCAGCGCTGGTGCGTGACGTCAAGGTACTGGTTGAGGACGGTGATGACGGTCTTGTCGTTGGGGTGCTTGCTGTTGCTGAGCAGGCCCTCGTGCTTGTTGACCACAAAGAGGTGCTGGTCCTCGTAGACGATGTCGAGGTCGCGCGGGCGCAGCTTGTCTTTGCCACTGGCTTTTTCTATGGAAACAGTCATGCCCCGCTGGAGGGGAAAGTTGAACTGCGAGGTGCGGCGGCCGTCGACGTAGACGTTGTGTGCCAATAGTTCCTTCACCCTGCTGCGGCTGCTTTCGGGCATTTTTTCTATCAAAAAGGCAAGCAACTCCTGCTGCTCATTAACGATGTATTCTGTCTTCTTCATTGTTTCACGTGAAACATTGTTTTTACTGGGTTATCAACAATTCCGGTCGTAGATTTCAACAATCTCGTAGGGGTTGCCGATTTGTTGGATAAACTTCAACATATCGTCCCTGCTTATCACCAGCGATGCGCGGTTGTCGTTGGGGTGGAAACTCACTTTTTCGGCCTCGAGGAGGTACTTGTCGACGAAGAGGGTCACCTCGTGGTTCTGGTCGTTGACGAGCGTGAACAGCGAGACGCTGCCGGGCCTGACGCCGAGGTAGCACATCATTCGTTCTTCGCTGGCAAAGCTCAGTTTGCCCTGGTGCAGGCGGTGCTCCATGTCGTGGATGTCCATGGGGTAGCGGCTGTCCATAATGACCAGGTAGTGGCGGTTGCCCTTGTGGTTGCGGAAGAAGAGGTTCTTGCAGAGCGTGGTGCCCTCGCCACGGTAGAACTGGGCGGCAATCTCGATGGTCGGCGCTTCAGGATGCTCGTAGTAGTCGAACGGAATGCCCATCCGCTCCAGGGTTTCATATACTTGTGGTTGACCAATCATTGTTTCATGCTTTTCTTGGGTTTGGGTTCTGGCAACGCGCTGCAGGTGGTGCGCAGGAGCGTTGCGAGGTAGTCATGGTCGTCGACATCCTCAATGTAGAAGTAGGGCTTGGCTCCTTCATAGGGTGGGCGCATGTCGACGGAGCGCAACAGGTTGCGTCCGGCGTCGGTGGGCTTCACATAGAAACCATTGTCGCTCACAAGCGCACAGGGCTTGCCGTTGCAGTAGAGGCAATAGTCGCCAAACATCTTGCGGACTGTCACCTCCCCTGCCCCACTACACTGGTCGACGATATACTGTACAAAATCGGGGTTGCTCGCCATAGACCCTCATTTGATGATGCCCAGCTGGCGGCTCATGTCGAGCATGCGGACGATGGGGCGCTTGGCGGCTTCGATCATCTCGGGGCTCATGAGAATCTCGGGCTGCTCGTCGCGCAGGCAGCGGTAGAGTTTCTCGAGGGTGTTGAGCTTCATGTAGGCGCAGTCGTCGCAGGCGCAGCTCTTGTTGTCGCGCAGGGTGATGAACTCCTTGCTGGGGTTCTCCTTCTTCATCTCGTAGAGGATGCCCGTCTCAGTGGCGACGATGAACTGCTTGGCGTCACTGGCCTTGATATAATTAAGCATAGCCTTGGTGGAGCCCACGAAGTCGGCCACCTTCAGGAGGGCGGGGTTGCACTCGGGGTGGGCGATGACGGGGGCGCCGGGGTGCTCGGCCTTGAGCTGAAGCACCGCCTCGGCCTGCATGGCATCGTGCACGGTGCAGACGCCGTTCCAGAGCACCATCTGGCGACCGGTGACTTGGTTGATGTATCCGCCGAGGTTCTTGTCGGGGGCAAAGATGATCTTCTGGTCTTCGGGCAGCGAACGCACCAGTTTCTCGGCGTTGCCGGAAGTGCAGATGAGGTCGCTGAGGGCCTTGATTTCGGCAGAGCAGTTGACGTAGGAGATGACCATGTGGTCGGGATGTTCAGCTTTGAACTTGGCGAAGTCCTCGGCCTTGCAGCTCTCGGCGAGGGAACAGCTGGCCTCCATGTCGGGCAGCAGCACCTTGCGCGTGGGGTTAAGGATTTTGGCAGTCTCGGCCATGAAATGTACGCCGCAAAAAACGATGATGTCTGCCGTGGCTTCCTGTGCGCGCTGCGCCAGGGCGAGGCTGTCGCCAATGTAGTCGGAGAGTTCCTGTATTTCGTGCCGCTGGTAGTAGTGACCCAATATGACGGCGTTCTTTTCCTTTTTCAGTCGCAGTATCTCCTGCTTCAATTCTTCGTTGGTCATCGATGTATCTGTTTTTTCGTTTGAAAATGCAAAAGTACGAAAAAAAGCCCATATCGCAATAAAAAATCTTATTATTCCTTTTTTATTTTTTTTTGATTCTTTCTTTGGGTGTTAATTCTGTTGATAATTCCGTAACTGTTTTTTGAGGTAATTGTTTTCATTTTTCCATCAACAGGTTTTCCACAGTCTTTTCTTTTGACATTCAATGTCTATTGTATTTTTTCAACTGTCTGTTGAAACTGTAGTCCAACAACCAATTGTTTAAAACCGCAACGCAAGTTAGCCTCCTCGTTCTTTGTTGAAAAGTGACTGAAAAACCTGTGTGTTTTCAACATCTCCCCCACCCTCTTTTTTTATCAACACCATTGCTGACAGAAACCAACAGGTGTTTTAACCAATCTGTGTTGAAAATTTCTTCACGGCTGATTTTCTTTCCTTTACATCTATCGGTAATAAATGTGTTGATAAGTTGCGATGGCTCATTCTGAAAGAGTTCCATTTTTATAGTACTTTTGCAAAATGAAAAAGTTTTAAACAATGACCCAAATGAAAGAAATAATTCCTATAGCCTGCGACCATGCAGGATACGAACTGAAACTGAAAGTCATCGAGCATCTGCGCCAGCGTGGTTTCGATGTAAAGGACTGTGGAACTGATAGTACCGAGAGTTGCGACTATCCCGACTACGCCCATCAGGTGGGCTCTGCCCTCAACCGCGGCGAATACAAGCGCGGCATCGTCATCTGCGGCTCCGGCAATGGTGTCCAGATGACCGTCAACAAGTATCCCAACGTGCGCTGCGCCCTCAGCTGGACACCCGAAATCGCCCACCTTGGACGTCAGCACAACGACTGCAACTGCGTCTCCATCCCCGCCCGTTTCATCGACGAGGCAACGGCCCTGAAGGTGGTCGACGAGTTCCTTGACACCGAGTTCGAGGGTGGCCGCCACCAACGCCGCGTGGAGAAAATCAACAAACTGTTGGTGTAAGGGTTAACGGTTGCTGCCGAATGGTTAATGATATCGACTTGAGCAGGAGGGTGTTCTCCTGCATCGACAACACAACGCTTCATGCTACCGACACCGACACTACGGTGGAGGCATTCTGTCGCCATACCCTGGAGCTCCAAGGCGAAGCCTATGGGCCCGTTGCCGCTGTGTGTGTCTATCCTCGCTTTGTCGCTGCGGCCAAGCGGGTGCTCGCTGGCAGCGACATCCGTGTGGCCTCGGTGGCAGGTGCTTTTCCCCATGGGCAATTGCCGTTGGAACTGAAGGTGGCCGAAGTGCAGTATGCTGTGGCCCAGGGTGCCGACGAGGTAGATATGGTGTTGAGCCGCGGACTGCTGCTGGAAGGGGACGTCGACGGCGTGGTCCGCGAGGTGAAGGCCATGAAGCAGGCCTGTCAGGGTCGCACGTTGAAGGTCATCCTTGAGACCTGCGAACTTCCCTCCCCCGCCCTTATTGCCCAGGCGTCGCAGCTGGCCATCGACGGCGGGGCCGACTTCATCAAGACTTCCACCGGCAAGGGAAGTGCCGGCGCTACCCTTGAAGCTGCCGAAACAATGCTCCGAGTGATAGATGAAAATGTTAAAAAAACATCAAAAAAAGTCGGTTTCAAGGCCGCTGGAGGCATCTCAGAGCCTGCAGAAGCCCTTGCTTACGCTCAGTTGGCAAAAAAAATTCTTGGCGATGATTATGTTAAAAACCAGACATTTAGAATAGGTGCCAGCCGTTTGACGGATTGTTTGGTTGCATTTTTAACATAAAAATTTTTTTACATTTAAGAATTTTTTTGTTACTTTGCATTTTAAAACTATTGTTAAAAATATATGAAGCCCTTACAGCAAAAGTTAGCGCAATACACTGTCCCCCAGGAGACAAAAGCCGCGGGAATCTACCCTTATTTTACCCCCATCACTTCCGAGCAGAACACTGAAGTCTACGTGCAAGGTCATGAGGGCAAGGTGCTGATGTTCGGCAGCAACTCCTACCTCGGACTCACCAACGACCCCCGCCTCAAGGAGGCTGCCAAGCGCGCCATCGACAAGTATGGCACCGGCTGCGCCGGCTCGCCGTTCCTCAACGGCACCCTCGACATCCACGTGCAGCTGCAGGACGAGCTGGCCGAGTTCCTCGGCAAGGATGGCGTCATGCTCTTCTCCGCGGGCTTCCTGGCCAACAGTGGTGTCATCCCCGACGTTGTGGGCCGTGGAGACTATCTCTTCTACGACGAACGCGTCCACGCCTCGATCATGGAAGGCAAACTTATCACTTTCGCCAATACACAGAAATACAGACATAACGACATGGCTGACCTTGAGCGTGTCCTGGCCAAAGCCCCGCTGGAGGCCGTCAAGCTGGTGGTCACCGACGGCGTCTTCTCCATGGAAGGCGACGTGGCCCATGTCGATAAGATGGTGGATATCTGCAACAAATACAACGCTACGCTGATGGTCGACGAGGCCCATGGCCTCGGCGTCTTCGGCCGTGAGGGCCGCGGCACCTGCGACCATTTCGGCAAACTGAAGGATGTGGAGCTCGTCATGGGCACCTTCAGCAAGAGCCTCGCTTCCGTAGGTGGTTTCATAGCCTCCGACAAAGAGACCATCAACTGGATGAAACACAGCGTGCGCCCCTACATCTTCACCGCCTCCATCACCCCCGCCAGCACCGCCTCGGTCCTCGAGGCCCTGCACATCATGCGCAACGAACCCGAACGCAACGCCGCCCTCTGGGACAACCAGCGCTACGCTTTCAAAGCTTTCAAGGACCTCGGTTTCGAAATCGGCAACACCGAGACCCCCATCATACCCCTCTTCATCCGCGACAACACCAAGACTTTCACTATCACGCACGACCTGCTGGAGGACGGCGTTTTCGTCACCCCCGTCATCGCCCCTGCTGTGCCCAACGACGAGACCCTCATCCGCGTGGCTCTCATGGCTACCCACACTCACGAGCAGATCGATATCGCCGTGGAGAAAATCCACAAGGCCTTCAAAAAGCTCCAGGTGCTGTAGGAACGGCAATTTTTTAGTGGACACACAAACTTAAAACCAAAAGCTTAAAGCTTAAAACTTAGGTATCATGGCCGGGATCGTTGTTAAAAAGGTAGAGGGCAAAGGCGATTTGCGCAAATTCATTGCGTTCCCCAACCGCCTCTTCAAAGATGTGCCCTCCTATATCCCGGCGCTGAACTTCGACGAGCGCAACCTTCTCTCCGACAAGAACCCCTCGCTGGAGCACTGCTCGCGCGAGCTCTACCTGGCCCTTCGCGACGGCAAGGTCGTGGGCCGTGTGGCTGCCATCATCAACCGCACTGTCAACGAGCATTGGAACAAGAAGTCCGTTCGCTTTGGTTGGTTCGATTTCATTGAGGACTACGACGTCTTCTCCGCCCTGCTCGCCAAGGTGGCCGAGTACGGCCGCGCTCACGGCATGACCGAAATCGAAGGCCCCTTCGGCTTCACCGACATGGACAAGGAATGCTGGGTCATCGACAACTTCGACGCCCGCCAGAACATCTCCACCCTCTACAATCCCGAATACTACGTGCGTTTCATCGAGCGTGCAGGCTATGAAATCAAGTGCAAGTGGCAGCAATACAGCATGCCGGCCTCGCAGCCTGTGCCCGACAAGGTGGCCCGCCTCAACAAGCTCATCATGGAGAAGTACCACCTCCACCTCGTCCGCGTCAAACGCCGCAAGCAGCTCATCCCCTACGCCTGGCAGTTCTTCCACGCCATCAACGACTCCTTCAAGGACCTCTACGACTTCGTCCCCATGACCGAAAAGGAAATCAAGGTCTATATCGACGAATACTTCCCCTTCGTCAACATGGACTTCGTCCAGTTCGTCGTCGACGACAACGACCACCTTGTGGGCTTCGGCCTCTCCATCCCCGACCTCAACGGCGCCTACAAGAAAGCCAACGGCCGCCTCTTCCCCTTCGGCTGGTACCATATCCTCCGCGCCTTCCGCAAGTTCGACACCATCGACCTCCTCCTCAACGGCGTCCTCCCCGAATGGCAGAAACGCGGCGTCCACAGCATCTACTACAGCGACATGAACGAGGCCGCCATCCGCTACCAGGTCCACACCGCCTACACCAACCCCCAGATCATCGGCAACGAGGCCGTCAAAATCTGGGAAACACAGTACAACACCACGCCCCTCATGCAGCGCGCCGTCTTTGGCAAGGCCCTCTGAAATCTACATCCGCTTCCACTCTGAAGCGGTTTTTCAACAATGTTTCCCCGCACGGTGCCCCGCAGCGGGTTGTGTTTGGGTTGTCCTGTAGTGGATGTGTTGCTGTCAGCACTTGTAGTAGCTGCGGAGGATGGCCACCATCTGGTTGCCCGAGAGCACGCGCTTGACGGCCACGGAGGCCCACTGCTCGAGGTTGGCCACGACGCGGCGCAGCGAGGGGTTCTTCTGCTCCACGATGCGGGCTATGCGGCGCGCCAGCACGTCGGGCTTCAGGCCGGAGTTTTCCTCCTTCTCAATGATGGCCAGGGAGCGGCGGAAGAGGGGGCCGTAGTCGGGGTCGTCGAGGGTGGCCTGGCTGTTACGGCGGCTGGCGGTGAAGCCCGTGGCGAAGTCGCCGGGTTCGACCATGGCCACACGGATGCCGAAGCTGCGCACCTCGGCGGCCAGGGCCTCGCTGAAGCCCTCGATGGCGAACTTGGAGGCCGAGTAGAAGCCCTGCCACGGCAGGCCCATGACGCCTCCGATGGAGCTGAGGTTGACAATCTTGCCGCTCCGTTGCTTGCGCATGTAGGGCAGCACAGCCTGGCAGAGGTTGACGCAGCCCATGAAGTTGGTGCCCATCTGGAGGTCTATCTCCTCGGGGGTGGCCAGCTCGAGGGCGCCGCCGATGCCCATGCCGGCGTTGTTGACGAGGACGTCGATGCGCCCCGCCTCGGCGGCGATGCGGCCCACAACGTCGGCCACCTGCTCGCGGTTGCGCACGTCGCATTGCATATAGTGTATTTTCCCGTGTTCCATGGGACGGCGGCAGAGGCCGTAGACACGGTGGCCCTTGGCGGCCAGGAGTTCGGCCGTGGCCAGGCCAAAGCCCGACGAGGCACCGGTGATGATGATGGTCTGTTGCATAGGTTAGGCTGTTGCTAATTTTTTGCAAAGATACGCCTTTTTTTTCGATTATCGGCTCTTTTGTTTAACAAAAAGCGCTATATGTCGCAAAGATTTTGTATTTTTGCATTTCAAAAAACCGAAAGAACGATGAAGAAGATATTGATGTCCATGGCGTTGTGCTCCGCTGTGCTGACTGCGGCCTGCACGGGCGGCACCCACGACGAGACCGACGCCCAGCGGCTGGCCCGCAAGACGGTGGCGTGCCTCGCCATTGCCGACGCCGAGCCCAGTCCCGAGGTGGCGGACAGGTACTTGGAGTGCATGCAGGAGGTGTTCCGCTTCGACGACAGCCTCAATGCCGCCAGCCCCTCGCTGGTGGAAACCGAGGAGTTCGTGGCCGAATACGAGGCCGCCCTCAAGAGCCACAACGCCGACTACGACATGGCCTCCGTCAACGCCAGGATTCTCGAAGCCAACGAACGGCTGACGCCATACCTGATCATGTAGCACAATAAAAACGGAGAACCTTTGAGCCACACGGGAGACATACTGCAGGCGCTCGACGCTTTCATCAGGAAGTACTACAAGAACCTCCTGCTGAAGGGCGCGTTGTATGCCGTGGCCATCGTGGGGGTGCTGTTCCTGGCGGCGGTGCTGCTGGAACACTTCGGGTGGCTCTCCAGCGTGGCCCGCGGCGTCATTTTCTGGGGCGGAATGGCGGCCGTGGCGGCCGTGGTGGCGTGGTACATCGTGCGGCCGCTGGTCAAGATGGCAGGCCTCGGCAAGCGCCTCTCGCATGCCGAAGCCGCCCGCATCGTGGGCCGCCACTTCCCCGAAGTGGGCGACAAACTCCTCAACCTCCTCCAGCTCATGGAAGAAGAGGACTCTCCACTAAACACTCAACACTCAACACTTAACACTCAACATTCCTCCCTCCTCCTCGCCGCCATCGAGCAGAAGACCGAGCAGCTGCGCCCCGTGCCCTTCGCCAACGCCGTCGACCTCAAGGCCAATCGCCGCTACCTCAAGTATGCCCTGCCGCCTCTGGCGCTCATCGTGTTGCTGCTCGTCGTTGCCCCGCAGGTGGTCACCGAACCGTCGAAGCGCATCGTCAACTACAGCACCGTCTACGAGCGTCCTGCGCCCTTCCGTTTCACCATCGAGAACGCCTCCCTCACCGTGTGGCCGGGGCACGACTACACGCTCTCCGTCAGCGTCGATGGCGAAGCCCTGCCGGCCGAAGCGTTCATCAACATCGAAGGCCGCCGCTACAAGATGACGCGCCTCTCCCCCACCCTCTTTGAATACACGTTCCGCCAGGTGGCACGCTCGCAGCAGTTCGCCCTCGAGGCGTCGGGCATCACCGACGGCGGCCACCTGCTGCGCATGCTCCCCGACCCGCAGGTGGTGGAGTTCCGCATGCTCCTCTCCTACCCCGCCTACACGGGCCGCCAGGCCGAGACGGTGGTCAACCTCGGCGACGCCGCCGTGCCCGAAGGCACCCACGTCAAGTGGATCTTCCAAACCAAGGACGCCGACAGCGTGCACTTCGCCCTCGGCAATGCCCTCCGCGCCCTGCCCACCGACGCCAACGGCCGCGCCGAAGTTGCCACCCGCGTCATGCAGACGCTCGACTACGGCTTCGCGGTGAGCAACAACGAGGCCGTGGCCTCCGACACCCTGCGCTACTCCCTCTCGGCCATCGCCGACGCCCTGCCGCTGATTGCCGTGGAGGAAATCATAGACTCCCTGCACCCCGACCGCCGCATCTTCCGCGGCCGCGTGAAGGACGATTATGGCTTCTCCAGGCTCGTTTTCGTCCACCAGACGACCAACACCGCCGACACCGCCCGAAAGGCCCGCAGCGAGGCCGAAATGGCCCTCCGCGCCGGCGAGGCATCGCAGGAGTTCTTCTTCACCTTCAACACCGCCGAGCTCACCCTCGCCCCGGGCGACGCCCTCTCCTACTGGTTCGAGGTGTCCGACAACGACGCCATCCACGGCCCCAAGACCGCAAAGTCGCAGGTGTTCGAAATCAAAATCCCCACCGCCGACGAGCTGGACCAGATGCTGCAGCGCAGCAGCAACGAGGTGCGCCAAAGCGCAGAAAACCAGGTGTCTGAACTGCAGAAACTGCAGGAGGAAATCAACGAGATGATGCGCCGCCTGGTGGACAAGAAGGACCTCAACTGGCAGGACAAAAAGGACCTCCAGCAGATACAGCAGAAACAGCAGCAGGTGCGCCAGATGATGCAGCAGATGCAGCAGCAGATCCAGGAGAACAACCGCCTGGAACAGAAATACCGTGAGCAGAGCGAACAGCTCATGGAAAAACAGCGCGAGCTGGACCGCCTGATGAACGAGGTGATGGACGAGAAGATGAAGGAGACCATGGCGGAGATAGACCGCATGATGAAGGAACTGGACAAGAACAAGGTGCAGCAGGAGCTGGAACAGCTCAAGATGAACAACTCCGAACTCGAGAAACAGCTCGACCAGAACATCGAACTGATGAAGCGCCTGGAGCTGGAAAAGAAGGTGGAGCAGACCATCCAGAACATGGACCGCCTGGCCGAGGAACAGCGCAATGTTTCGCGTGAAACGGAACAGGCTAAAAACAAGGACAACCAGCAGTTGCAGCAAAAACAGCAGCAGTTGAACGACCGTTTCCAGGAGCTGAAAAAGGACATCGACCAAATCCAGCAGGACTACAAAAACCTCGACCCCGGCACGGATTTCAAGGTGCCCGAGGAGTTGGAAAAACAGGTCGAACAGCACCAGCAGGAGGCCCAGCAGAGCCTCCAGAAGGGCAAGCATAAGGACGCCTCCGGCAAGCAGAAACAGGCCGCCGACGACATGGAACAGCTCAGCGAGGCCCTCGCCGAAGCCCAGGTCGAGGCCGAACAGCAGGACCTGGCCGAGGACGCCGAGGAGGTGCGCCGACTGCTGAAGAACCTCGTCCAGCTCTCCTTCAATCAGGAGGAACTCATCGCCGACGTCAACACCACCTACATCCAAGACCCGAAATACCAGTCCATTATCTTCCGCCAGAACCGTATCCGCGACGACTTCCGCAACGTCGAGGACTCGCTGCGGTCCATGGCCAAACGCCAGCTCAAGGTGGCCTCGGTCATCACCCAACAGCTCGGCGAGGTCAACAGCAACATCGTCCGCTCGCTCAACGGCCTGCTGGACATGAACCAGAGCTTCTACGGCACCTACAAGAACACTCAGGCCTCGCGCTCGATGCAGTACAGCATGACGGCCCTCAACAACCTGGCTCTTGTGCTCGCCGAAAGCCTCGACCAGATGCAGAACCAGATGCGCCAGAACAGCCAGAAACAGAAGTCCGGACAGTGCAAGAACCCCGGCAAAAACCCCAACCCCAGCGCCAAACCCGGCAACGGCAAGCCCTCCGCCAAGTCGATGCGGCAGATGCAGCAGGAGCTCAACAAGCAGATGGAAGCCCTCCGCAAACAGCTCGACCAGCAGGGCAAAAAGCCCGACGGACGGCACAAACTCGGCCAGGGACAGCAGATGAGCGAAGAGTTCGCCAAGATGGCCGCACAGCAGGAACTCATCCGCCGCATGATGCAGGAATACGGCCAGGAAATGAAACAGCAGAACGCCGGTAACAGCAAGCTGGCCAAGGAGATAGACCAAATGATGAAGCAGATGGAGCAGACCGAGACCGACCTCGTCAACCGCACCATCACCCGCCAGACCATCGCCCGCCAGCAGCAGATCATGACGCGCCTCCTCGAGCACGAGAAGGCCGAAATGCAGCGCGAGAAAGAGGAACGCCGCGAGAGCCACGAGGCCAACGACCTCTACAGCCAGCCCTCGCCCGCCGAACTCGAGAAATACCGCCGCCAGCAGCAGCCCGCCACCGACCAGCTCCGCACCGTGCCCCCCACCCTCTCGCCCTACTATCGCAACAAGGTCAACGACTACTTCTACCGATAGATCCCCCACCCCTTTCTCCCACCAAAAACCGACCTGAGAGGTACTATAAAAAAATATAAGAATGTTGCCGTGGGTATGCATTTTTTTTGTATCTTTGCAGGTGTAAAAATACTGCCAGGGATGAATGAATCGTTTGTAATACAGTCTGATATTGCCAATCTGCCCTACGTAGAGGAGCGGGTGTTCCATTTTTGCCACGAGTGCCATGTGGGCAACTACTACTCTACGGTGTCGGTGGCGGCGCTGCAGGCTGCTGCAAATGCCATTGTCCATGGCAACGGGTCCGACGCTTCGAAGACGGTCACCGTCACCCTCGGCACCTGCCGGGGCGGTGTCTTTGTCGAGGTGGAAGACCAGGGGACCGGATTCCGGTTCGACGACTTCGGCACCCTGGAGTCGCTGGAGAAGGGGAGCGGCATCTTCGTGATGAAGTCCCTCGCCGACCGCATGTGCTACTCCGACGGCGGTCGGGTGGTGAGAATGGAATTCGACATCGCCGGTATCGACCCCGCCGACGCCCTGGAACGCGCCGCCGTCCTGCAGTCGCATTTCGCCCCGGTGGCGGCTTGACGATTCGTCGTTTTCCTTGCAATGGGCAGAGCAACTGCCCTGGTTGGGACAAAAAACGGGCTGCATTTTGACGAAAAAGCGTTCTGAAAACGTTGTAAAAACAAGTAAATCAGTATTATAAATCTAAAATATGTCGATTCGATTTTCTTCCCAAATTGAGAGTTTTGAGCTTCCGGAGGCCGAAAAGGTCAAAAAATGGATCTCCGAGGTCGTTTTGCGTCGCGGGAAGAAGGTCGGCAACATCTCGTACCTCTTCTGCGACGACGAGTACATGATCGGAGTCAATCGTCAGTATCTCGACCACGACACCTACACCGACATCATCACCTTCGACTATGTGGCCGCCGGCCTCATCTCGGGCGACATCTTTGTCTGCATCGACAGGGTAGGGGAGAACGCCGCGAAGTTTGGCGTCGCTTTCGAGGAGGAGCTGCATCGGGTGGTCATCCATGGCGTGCTGCATCTGCTGGGGCAGGGCGACAAGTCCGACTCCGAGGCCGCCGAGATGCGTCGGCAGGAGGAGGAAAGTCTGGCCCTGTGGAACACCATGTTTCACGTGGAACGGAAGTGCTAAATACCATGTTCTATGACTTTTGAGCAATACGATATAGTGGTTGTCGGCGCCGGTCATGCCGGGGCCGAGGCGGCAGCGGCAGCGGCCCGCCTGGGGGCGAAGGTGCTGCTCATTACACAGATGCTCGACGCCATCTGCCAGATGTCGTGCAACCCCGCCATGGGCGGCGTGGCCAAAGGACAAATCGTCCGCGAGGTCGACGCCCTGGGCGGATGGTCCGGCATCGTGACCGACCGCTCGGCCATACAGTTCCGCATGCTCAACCTCTCCAAAGGACCCGCCATGTGGAGCCCTCGCGCTCAGTGCGACCGCATGCTCTTCTCCCAGAACTGGCGCCGCGTGCTGGAGTCCATCCCCAACCTCGCACTCTGGCAGGACGAGGTCGTGGCCTTGAAAGTGGAAGGGGGTGCCGTGGCCGGCGTCGTTACACGCATGGGCCACGAGGTGCCCGCCAAGGCGGTGGTGCTCACCAGCGGCACGTTCCTCAACGGAAGGATATTCATCGGCGAGGATTCCTGGCAGGGGGGCAGGGTAGGGGAGAGCCCCGCCGTGGGCCTGAGCGACCAACTCCGCGAGTTGGGCTTCGTGGTGCAACGACTCAAAACGGGTACGCCCGTGCGCGTGGACGGCCGCACCATCGACTTCTCTCGTCTCACGCCGCAGCCCGGCGACGAGCATCCGTCGAAGTTCTCCTTCTCTGATACCATGGCACTTAGCGAACAGCGTCCCTGCTATATCGCCAATACCAACCTCCGCACCCACGACATCCTGCGCACGGGGTTCTCGCGGTCGCCGATGTTCACCGGTCGCATCCAGGGCCGTGGCCCGCGCTACTGCCCTTCCATCGAGGACAAGATCGACCGCTTCGCCGACAAGGACCACCACCAGCTCTTCGTGGAGCCCGAGGGGTGGCACTCGCAGTCCTATTATCTCAACGGCTTCTCTTCGTCGCTGCCACTGGAGGTGCAGCTCGAAGCCCTGCACAGCATCGAGGGTTTCGAGCAGGCACGCATCTTCAAGCCCGGCTACGCCATCGAATACGACTACTTCCCGCCCACGCAGCTGGTCTATACGCTTGAGACCAAGCGCGTGGAGAATCTCTATTTCGCCGGCCAGGTGAACGGCACCACGGGCTACGAGGAGGCCGCCTGCCAGGGACTGATGGCCGGCATCAATGCCGCGCTGAAGCTGCAGGGGCGCCCGGCGTTCGTGCTGGGACGCTCGCAGGCCTACATCGGCGTGCTCATCGACGACCTGGTGACCAAGGGCGTCGACGAGCCTTACCGCATGTTCACCTCGCGGGCCGAATACCGCATCCTCCTCCGCCAGGACAATGCCGACCAGCGCCTGACGCCGTTGTCCTACGCCATCGGCCTGGCGTCGGACGAGCGCATGCGCCGTGTGGAGGCCAAGCAGCATTATGCAGCAGAGCTGAAGTCGGCCGTCGAGCATGCTCCCGTGCTGCCTTCGGTTGCCAACGAGTGGCTGGCCTGCCGCCAGTCGGCACCGTTGAGTCAGCGGGTGACGCTCGCCTCGTTGCTCCTGCGGCCCGAGCTGAGCTTGGAGGAACTGCTGGAACTGTCGCCCGAGACCGCCGACGCCGTGCAGGCGGTGCCCGATACACTTCGCGACGAGGTGAAGCACGAGGTGGAGACAGTGGTGAAATACCAGCGCTACATCGAGAAAGAACAGGAGGTGGCCAACCGCATCCTGAAGTTCGAGAATATCGCTCTGCCTGCCGATTTCGACTATTTCTCCCTTACGGCCCTCAGCTACGAATGCCGCGAGAAACTCAACCGATACCGCCCGTCGACCATCGGACAGGCCTCCCGAATCAGTGGGGTGTCGCCAGCCGATGTCTCGGTGCTGCTGCTGACATTCGCCCGCTGACAAAAAGAAAAAGCCCTGCTGTTTCGTGTGAAACAACAGGGCTATTTGTTTTGTTCTATGTGTTTTACGTGATGCTTTTCAGGTATTCCACGGCTTCGGGACCAAGGTTCATCAGCAGGTCCAGGAAGCTGAGGTTGGGGGTGAACGGCAGCCGGTCGGCGAAGACCTGGTAGTAGGGTTTGTGGCCCTCGGTAGGGTAGGGGTGTTTGGGCGAGAAGGTGTCGCGGAGGTCTGCGGGGTAGTCTTTGACGAAGTCCTGCGTGTGGCGTATCTGGCAGCTGCTTTTCAGCGTGCGGAGTATCCATTGCAGCAGGGCGTCGTTGAGGTCGATCAGCCGTTCGTAGCGTTGCAGCAGTATCTTCTCCAGGTCGTCTTTGTAGTATAGGTAGTAGGGCGAGGCGCTGTAGGCGGCGGCGATGGTGCGCAGGTGGATGACGTTCCAGCGCTCCTTGTAGTCGATGCCCACCTCCTCGGTGCGCGAATGGTTGTTACGGACCACCGGTACCGACAGCGTCCTGACGCCGCCGGCGGTCATGATTTCCGTGCGGTTGCGGTAGGTCTGCTTCGGGAAGGTCTCCTGGGTCTCGATGAGGGCCTCGGGCTGTGCACTGAGGGCCGCCACATAGGCGATGGGAGGCAGGTAGGCGGTGGAGAAAAGGGGGGTCATGCGCCGAGAATGATGGATACCAGCTCGCCGTTGTCGTAGTAGAAGTCGATATTGCCCTCGTTGAAGGTGACGCGGCGCTCGCCCCAGTCTTCTTCGTCGACATCCTGCTCCGTGAGGTTGTTTTTCACCATCAGGGCCACCAGCTGGCGCTCGTCGAGGTCGAAAACGCTCTCGCCGAAGAGGGTGCAGTCCTCGTTGGCCACATCGATGCAGGACACCGTGGGGTTCTCGCCTTCGCAGAAGAGGGTGAGGCCGTCGTCGTTGTAGCGCAGCACCGTGGTGCTCTCGTCGGCAGCATTGTCTATGTTCTCCACCTCGTCGGCCTGGCCCAGTATTTTTACCACTTCTTCCACCGGCATTCCGAATTCTATATCGCCGATGCCTTTCTTGGGTTTGATTGTTAAGTCCATGATATGTATTGTGTTATGTTGTTCTTCTTTGCGTTGTTTCTCCGTGATTGTTTTTTACAAATATACAAATTAAATTTCATTCGGCCAAATTTTCTTTTTTCCACGCATCGCCGAGGGACGAAAAATGGTTGTTTTGTGGCCGTTTGAACCGTTTTTGCACCACGAAAACGACAGGATACAGAGAAATTAACTGTTTTATATGTTACTGAAAATCATATATATTGTAATTTCTTTTGGGGTGGAGGAGATAAAATATTTTGTCCTTTTATAAAAAAGTTGTACTTTTGCAAACTCAATTTGTGGGCCGAGGCCTGCATTTTGAATGACTCAGTAGCTCAGTAGGTAGAGCACAACACTTTTAATGTTGGGGTCCTGGGTTCGAGCCCCAGCTGGGTCACAAACAACCATCAGCAAGTCAGAAATGACTGACTCAGTAGCTCAGCAGGTAGAGCACAACACTTTTAATGTTGGGGTCCTGGGTTCGAGCCCCAGCTGGGTCACCAACCAACAATGAAGGACCGGAACTTATGATTCCGGTTTTTTTGTATGAGGCGCATAGGCTACATATTGGCAATGAGTCTGTTGGCAGTGGCGCTGCTGCTGCCCTCCGCTGCCGTTGCCCAGCAGTCGCAGGAGCAGATGGCAGCCTACTATTTCGACAACGGCGATTTCCAGCAGGCGGCCCAGCTCTATGAGTCGCTCTACAAGCGCACCACCAACCGCTTCTACTACCAGCGCCTCTACGCCACCTACCTGCAGATGGGCGAATATAAGGATGCGGCCCGCTTGGCCGAGAAACGCCTCAAAAAGCACCCTGGGGAGCTTCAGCTGTATGTCGACCAGGGGAACGCCTACCAGGTCCAGAAAGAGGCTAAGAAGGCCGAAAAATACTTCGACAAGGCCGTCGAGTCGGTGACATCCAACCTGGCACCCGTGCCAGACCTGGCCATGGCCTTCGTCAACATCGGCCGCCACGACTACGCTATCCGCACCTATCAGGCGGCACGCGAGAAGACACGCAACAAGCAGCTCTATTTCACCGAGGTGGTGGGCGTCTACCAGGCCATGGGCGACTACAACGCCATGACGCAGGAGTATTTCTCCCTGCTCGACAGCCAGCCGAGGATGATTTCGTCGGTACAGATCAATATGCAGAAGGCCATGGCCGAGGCCCCGGACGGCCGTCTGGCCGAGGGGGTCAAGCAGGCGTTGGTACAGCGGGTGCGCGAACACCCTGACAACCAGACCTATCTGGAGATGATGATTTGGTTCTCCATCCAGCAGAAGGACTTCGCTTTCGCCCTCACACAGGCACAGGCGGTGGACGCCCGTTTCCCCGACAAGGGGGGCGACCAGCTCTTCCGCGTGGCCCAGATAGCACAGCAGAACGAGGCCTACGACGTGGCCGCCGAGGCCTACCGGCTGCTGCAGCGCAAAGGGACCGACAGCCCGCACTACTTCGCCGGCAGGGTGGGGGAGCTGGAAGTGGATTTCGCACGCATCAATCACAACTATCGCATCGACAGCAAGGACTTCCAGGCCCTCCGCAAGCGCTACGAGGATGCCCTTGCCGAGCTGGGCAAGAACGAACGCACCATCCCCATCATGCGCCACTACGCCACCCTCATGGCCTACCACGGGGGCGACGCACAGGCGGCGGTGAGTATGCTCGACGATGTGCTGGAGATACCACGCATCATGCCCAATGTCCGCGACGAGGTGAAGCTGGAACTGGGCGACCTGCTGCTGTTTGCCGGCTCGGTGTGGGACGCCTCGCTGCTGTACATGCAGGTGGAGAAGGCCAACAAGAACGACGTGCTGGGGGCTCAGGCCAAGTTCAAGAACGCCAAGCTGTCCTACTACAACCACGACTTCGACTGGGCCAATTCGCAACTCAAGGTGCTGCGCTCGTCGACCTCCAAGCTGGTGGCCAACGACGCCATGGAGCTGTCGCTCTTAATATCTGACAACATGGAAGATGACAGCACCTACGGCATGCTCGAGCTCTTCGCCGATGCCGACCTGCTGCTCTACCGCAACCGGCTCGACTCCGCCTGGCAGGGCTACGACGCCATCGCCCACAGCGTGCTCTCGCATCCCCTCTTCGACGAGGTGCTGATGCGCAAGGCCCAAATACGCATGAAACAAGCACGTTACGCCGAGGCCGACTCCCTCCTGAGGCAGGTGGTGGAGTTCTATCCCTACGACATCACTGCCGACGACGCCCTGATGCTCAGGGCCGAACTCAACGAAGACCATCTGGACAACAAAGAACAGGCCCTCGAATGCTACGAGAAGCTCCTCATCGACTACCCCACATCGCTCTATACCGACCGCGCGCGCAAACGTTATAACGCACTGAAAGCAAAATGAATGAAGTAAAAGCAAAGAAGTTCCTGGGACAGCATTTCCTCACCGACGAGAGCATCGCCCGGCGCATCGTGGACAGCCTCTCCGGACACTCGAACAACGTCATCGAGATCGGTCCCGGCATGGGTGTGCTGACCAAGTATCTCATTGGGAAACAGGAACTCAACTTCCATGTGGTCGAGATCGACCGCGAGTCGGTGGCCTGGCTCCACGAGCACTACCCCTCGCTGGATGTCATCGAGGGCGATTTCCTGAAACTGGACCTAAACGCCTTGTTCCATGATACTTTCGCCGTCATAGGCAACTTCCCCTACAATATCTCGTCGCAGATACTCTTCCGTGTCTTCGAGTGCAGGAATCAGGCTGTTGAGGTGGTGGGCATGTTCCAGAAGGAGGTGGCCGAGCGTGTGGCCGCAGGCCCGGGAAGCAAAACCTACGGCATCCTATCGGTCTTGCTATCAGCATTCTACGACATCGAGTACCTCTTCACGGTCCACGAGCATGTCTTCAATCCCCCGCCCAAGGTCAAATCGGCCGTCATACGCCTTACGCGCAATGGTGTAACATCCTTGGAATGTGACGAGAAGCTGTTCGTACAGGTGGTCAAGGCGGGCTTCAACCAGCGCCGCAAGACCCTCCGCAACGCCCTCCGCTCGGCGGGCCTGCCCATCGACGCCGTCGACGAGGCCATGCTCGGCAAACGTGCCGAGCAGCTCTCTGTAAATGAATTTGTTGTCATAACAAAAAGAATAGAATCATTCCAAATAACCCATAACCCATAACCCATAACCCACAACCCACAACCCATAACCCACAACCCATAACCCGTAACCCACAACCCATAACCCATAACCCACAACCCACAACCCACAACCCATAACCCATAACCCATAACCCACAACCCATAACCCACAACCCATAACC
>Ga0256405_10000854_pt1 | contig 92260 bp, 77 predicted proteins | sample RumenRJG_02DNA_FD_189096 | JGI IMG/M metagenome (GOLD analysis project Ga0256405, IMG submission 189096) | Bovine rumen microbial communities from Lethbridge, Alberta, Canada - RJG_02 | ecosystem: Host-associated > Mammals > Digestive system > Stomach > Rumen | place: Canada: Alberta...
TTCTTTCCGCGAATCGTTCAAAGTCCAGCCTGCAGGGATGCAACGTCCTGTCATACACATCGCTTTTCTCAATATCTGGCGAAAGCCCGTCCATCAGTCCCAGGTCGCTGCCACTTTGGATATGGATGCAGGTATTGATAAGATCGTATGCAGGAGCCAGGAAATACTCGCCGTTTCTGTTTATCAATGAAAAGTTCTTCATGTGGGCATCCTCGTTAGCAAACAGATAATCAAACACTACCATCCGGAAGAACTGCTCCATCTGTGGCATCCATGCAGGCACGAACTGCTGGATGGCATCGGCTATCTGCGCATAGTTGCCATGATATTTGAAATTGCTGTCGCTGCCTTCCTCCGTCATCTGCAGAACGGTGGCAAAGTCCTCCTGCGAACTCTCTTTCACGCCGTTTATCACGTCAAAGCGCTTCGTGATATACACCGGCTGGCCACTGTTGCTGAAACACAGACCGTTGCTGGCGGTGCGTATGCCATAGACCTGAGATGCTATCTGCATGGTCAGGTGTTCGTTGGCAGGTATCTGTTTGCGGGTGGAAAGACTCAGGTTAAAAGGTGCTGGCTTCAGGATATAGGTGGCTTGTTCGCCTTTGTGAGCCAGACGGATTTTCCCGCCATCAATGATGGCAGAGAATTTCTCCTGAGCACCAGAGATTGACATATTGTTCATGTTCTCCATCGCCTGCTGCTGGTCGCGCTCGTTCTCGAAATCGATATCAATAAAGGGCGAAACCACCACACCGTCAAACAATTCCTTGACGGCTTGGGGCGAATAGGTAGAGAAACCTGGTCGCAATGTTGATGGGCAAACTTCTATCGTCTTCATTCTTCTGGTCTTTTAAGTACAAACTTCCCGATAGCATCCATGCCGCAAATCATCTCCAGCATACCGAAGAAATCGCTCTCGTCCACCTTCCTCGCTCTGCACAATGCCCTGCGGTTGGCTCCCTCTGGCAACATATTGGTAAATACGGGGAAGATGCGCTCCGAGTGATACACCTTCTGGCTCTTGGGCAAGTTGACAGATACTGGTGGTGTACTGCCGTCGGCACGAAAAGCATCATCGTAGGTGAATTCATAGTTGCCCCTTGACAACTCGACGAGTTGCCCGGCATAGATATCACCGTAATACACATTCACTTTTCTCATGCTCTATGCTATTTAACGGTCTGTTTCACTTGCAACACCATTTCCATACCTACCACATCCAGTATCTTCTGTAGTGTCTGTAGCGACGGATTGCCCACGCCTCGCTCCAAATCCTTGACTGTAGAGATGCCTACTCCAGAGTAATCCGAGAGGTCTTGCTGAGAGATTCCCAGCAATGCCCTGCGCTCCTTAATCACTGTTCCTATATCCATCGGCGTATGATTTATCGTACTTTTGGTGCAAAGATACGAAGAAATACTGATTCGGCAAACCAAAAGTATGATTTTTCGTACTTACTTAATTCAATTTAACTATATTCCTTTAATGATCTGACCCCATGATTCTCAAGCGGTTTTTGCGCAAATTTTCCAAGATTCTCTTGCAAATATCAAGAAATTGTTATAACTTTGCAGTCTAACCATCCGACCGACCGTTATGACACAAAAACGCATATTCTTCTTCGCTGCGCTCATTATAGCGCTGGCTGGTCCGCTGTTGCTCTCCTGCCAACATGGAACCGGCAGCAAGGCAGACACGTCAGGCGACTCCGTCAACTGGAACGACTCCTGCTTTGCGCTCGTGAAGCATGCCCTTAACTATTATAATAATGACGAGACCGACTCGCTCGAAAAGTTTGCGGCATGGAGCATGGCAGTCTGTGCCGAGCATAACCAGCGCCAGTGGTATTACAATATCTGGGCAGTACTGGCAGAGGCTTACGTTTGGGACAACCAGTTCGACAAGGCAACGGACGAAGCCCACCGCATGCAGGAGGAAGCCGAGAAGCGCAAGGAGAATTATGGTCTGTTCTTATCGTATAAGACACTGGGGGTAGGCTATGCCCATGCCAATAACCACAAAGAAGCAGAGGTACATTTGAAAAAGGCCATTGGATACTTCCCCAAAGGGGCTACACCGGGTGAACTGTTCTACTGCTATAATACGCTCTGCGAAGAACAGCTGAAGATGAAACACTATGCGGCTGTGGACAGTACATTGAAGGCATGGCAGAAAGAAATAGACCGCCATCCCGTCATCCCTAATGACTCGGATGCCGCAGCTTACGCCGATTTCCATTACTCTTTCCATTCATCTCGTGCAAACTATCTGCTGGAGACAGGTAACTATCAACAGGCGGAGGCTGCCATCGACTCTGCAGCATATTATGAGGGCACAGCAGGCAACAGTGTCCTTAACCTCATCGCTATCGCACAGCAACGCAGTCAACTGGCAAGGGAACAAGGACGTATTGGAGAAGCCCTGCGGCACAGTGCCCATCTGTTAGAATTAGCCAGAAAAAGCACCGATAGCAGCAATATGACTCTTGCCCTTGAGGAGTATGCCAGAGTCCTGGAGAAGGCAGGGCGTTTTGAGGATGCCCTGAAAACGTATCAAAGGCTCGATGAGTTGAAAGACTCACTCACCGCCATCGACCAGCACGACCGGTTGAACCATCTGAACAAACAGTTTGCCGTCAACGAGTTGCAGGCTGCTAATGCTCAGCTCGAACAGCGTTCGCGCTTCACCACAGGCAGTATCGCCATGATCATGGGTATCTGTGCCATTCTCGTCTTCCTGGTCTATAACAGTCGTTGGAGCCGCCAGCTGGAAATCAAGAACAGGCAGTTGCAGCGAGAGCGCAACGTGGTAGTAGCACAGAACAAGCAACTTGCCATCGAGCGTGACCGTGCCGAGGCGGCATCGAAGGCGAAGACAGCCTTTATCCAGAGTATGACACACGAGATACGCACCCCGCTCAACCACATCAGTGGCTTCACCCAGGTGCTTGCCATGCCAGACATCGAACTGCCTGACGACGAGCGACTTGAAATCAGTCAGCGCATCCAGGACAGTACGCTTCATCTGACCAATATCCTCGACGACCTCATCCAGATTTCCGATCTGGAGAGCAGCAGCGAGTTGCCACCGGCAAAGAACTACTATCCTGCCCTGATTGTGGCACAAGCCTTAGAAGCCGTCAGCCCGTCGGTAGTGGCTGATGTAGCCCTTGAGAACCATTGCCAGGTGCCCGACGATATGGAGGTCAGCACCTATCCGCACATGATACAGACTGTCCTGGCGCGTCTGCTTGACAATGCCGCCAAGTTCACTCATCTGGGCAGCATCACGCTCACGCTGACCCAAGAAGGCGACAAGCTACATTTCTCTGTTGCCGACACAGGACCGGGTATTCCTGCCGACAAGCGCGAGTTTATCTTTGAGCGCTTTGCTAAACTGGACAGTTTTGCACAGGGCACCGGTCTCGGACTCTCTGTAGCACGCATGATCGCCGAACGCCTTGGAGGAACGCTCACCCTCGATGCCGACTACACGGGAGGCTCCAAGTTCGACTTCATCATTCCCATATCATTTAAATCGTAAATAGCTAATAGGTAAATCGTAAATGAAGAGAATCTTTTTATCCCTCGTCGGTTTCTCACCACTGCGCGACAATCTCAAGACCGAAGTGCTGGCTGGTCTCACTACCTTCGCCACCATGTCATATATCCTGGCACTGCTGCCCGCCATGTTCAGTCCGCTGGCAAAGGTTGGATTTCCTATTGACACGGTATTCACCGCCACCGCCCTTGCAACCATAGTCGGCACACTGCTCATGGCATTTGTGGCACGCAAGCCTTTTGGTCAGGCGCCAGGACTTTCGCTCAACGTGTTCTTCATCGAGACCGTCTGCCTCTCAATGGGCTATTCGTGGCAGTTTGCCCTCACCGCCGTGCTCATTGAGGGTATACTCTTTGTCCTTCTTTGCGTAAGCAACTTGCGACATGTCATCTTCGACATGGTGCCAGTCTCGCTGAAATATGCCATCGCCGCAGGCATCGGTTTCTTTATCGCTATGATAGGTATGAAGAATAGCGGACTGCTTGCCACGGGAACCATCTTCAATCATATCAACACCCTGACCAGTCCCTCCTCGCTGCTCTTCCTGTTGGGTCTGGTGCTCACGGGAGCATTCGCTATCATGCGGTTTCGGGGAGGACTTTTGCTCAGCATCGTTATCGTCACGTTGGTGGGCATCCCTTTAGGCGTGACGACATTGCCCGACAGGCTGTTCTCACTACCCGACTCACCAGCCCCGCTGTTCTGCCAGTTCTCATGGAACGACTTGCTCTCGCCTGACCTCTGGGTATGTGTGCTGACGATGCTCTTCTTCGACATCTTCGACAGTCTCGGTACAATTGTCGGCGTAATGGCAACATCGGGCAGCATCCGTAAGAACGGTCGGATACCCCACATGCAACGTATCATGCTCAGCGATGCCCTCGGCACCGTGGGCGGAGCCTGTCTGGGCACCAGTACCGTGACCACTTACGTGGAGAGTGCCACCGGCGTTGCCGAAGGCGGACATACGGGACTCACAGCCCTTGTCGTTGCACTCTGCTTCACCCTGAGTCTGTTCTTCGCACCGCTATTCCTTGCCATCCCCGCCGTTGCCACCGCCCCAGTACTGGTTGTGGCAGGTTTCCACCTATTTGGCTCCATGCGCCATATCAGCATCTCACGTCCCAAGGAGGCTATGCCCGCCTTTCTCTGTATCCTGCTCATGCCTATCACGGGCAGCATCACCGACGGCATTATCATCGGACTCGCCACCTATATCTTACTCTCATTCATAGAGGACTGGACCGGTCGGTTCAAGAAGCCAACAGACAAGAACTGAGCTTATCACTTTGTCAATCAATTAACTAAGCACTAAAACCGATGAGACAGACTGATTTACGAGTGGGCATCATTGCCACAGGGTGGATCGCCGAGAAAGCGGCATACACCATTCAACGGATGGAGGGAGTCACCTGCCATGCCGTGGCTTCCAGAACATTACAGAAAGCACAGGACTTTGCCGCAAAATGGGGAATACCATGTGCCTACGGCTCTTACTCTGAACTCCTTGACGCAGAGGATATCGACTTAGTGTATGTCGGTACACCCCACTCCCACCATTTCGACGTGACGATGGAGGCAATAGAAAAAGGTAAACCGTGTCTGGTGGAGAAGGCTTTCATGGCGAATTACGACCAGGCACTACAGGTCGTACAGAAGGCAAGGGAGAAGAAGGTGTTCCTTGCTGAGGCTATCTGGACACGCTACCAACCTATCGTACAGACGATCCGTGACATCATCAAGAGCGGGCGACTGGGTGAGCTGCGTCTGCTGACGGGCAGTATCGGCTACAGCATGGGCAACAAGCCCCGCATCATGCGTGCTGACCTCTGTGGCGGTGCCTTGCTGGACCTGGGTGTCTATGGCATCAACTTCGTCCGTATGTTCTGTGACGCAAAGATAGAGCAGATAGAGTCACAATGTATGAAGTCGGACACGGGGATGGACCTCACCAACTGCATCTCATGGCGCATGGAGGGCGGCATCATGGCGAATATACAGTCGTCGGCATGTTGCGTCAACGACAACCAAGGGACAATCTGCGGAACGGAGGGTTACCTCATCGTCGACAACATCAATAATCCGCAAAGCGTGAAGATATACAAGCGTGACCGTATCTTCGTGGAGGAGATAAAAGTACCCCAGCAGATAACGGGGTATGAATATCAGTTCACTGTCTGCAAGGAGGCACTGGACAAAGGGTTGACGGAAGCGCCCTGCATGCCACTGGACGAGACCTTGTATATCATGAAACTGATGGATGACCTGAGATTCAAATGGGGAGTGGTTTATCCGATGGACGGAAAGTGAAGCGAATAAAAGAATTGAAAAAGGCTTGGATTTCTCCAAGCCTTTTTGTTTTATTTCGCATAAGCCACAGAACGCGTCTCTCGTATGACAGTGATCTTCACCTGTCCGGGGTACGTCATCTCGTTCTGTATCTTCGTGGCTATCTCACCGCTGAGTGCCTCCGTCTCAGCATCATCCATCTTATCGGCACCTACGATAACACGTAACTCACGACCAGCCTGGATAGCGTATGTCTTGGTGACACCGGGATAGCTCATGGCGATAGCCTCCAAGTCGTTCAGACGCTTGATATACGCCTCGACAATCTCACGGCGGGCACCGGGACGGGCACCGCTGATGGCATCACAGATCTGTACGATAGGAGCCAGCAGTGTCTGCATCTCCATCTCGTCATGGTGAGCACCAATGGCATTGCAGATATCGGGTTTCTCCTTATACTTCTCTGCAATCTTGGCACCATAGATAGCGTGTGGATCCTCTGTGTCCTCATCGGGCACCTTACCAATATCGTGCAACAGTCCGGCACGCTTTGCCTTCTTCGGGTTCAGTCCCAGCTCAGCAGCCATGACAGCACAGAGGTTAGCGGTCTCACGGGCATGCTGCAACAGGTTCTGACCATAAGAGGAACGGTATTTCATCTTACCGATGATACGGATCAGTTCCGGATGTAAGCCATGGATACCCAGGTCGATGGCGGTACGCTTACCCGTCTCGATGACCTCATTCTCCAACTGTTTCTTCACCTTGGCAACGACCTCCTCAATGCGGGCAGGGTGGATACGACCGTCGCTCACCAACTGGTGGAGGGCAAGACGACAGGTCTCACGACGGATGGGGTCGAAGGCAGAGATGACGATAGCCTCAGGAGTATCGTCCACCACAATCTCGACACCACAGGCAGCCTCCAATGCACGGATGTTACGACCCTCACGACCGATGATACGGCCCTTCACGTCATCATTGTCAATATGGAAGACGCTGACAGAGTTCTCGATGGCAGTCTCTGTGGCAACACGCTGGATGGTCTGGATGACAATCTTCTTAGCCTGTGCATTGGCATTGAGCTTCGCCTCGTCCATAATCTCATTGATATAGCTGGCGGCATCTGTCTTTGCCTCATCCTTCATCGCCTCCACCAGACGAGCCTTCGCCTCCTCGGCACTCAGCCCGGAGAGTTCCTCCAGTTTGGTGCGCTCCTGCAACTGCATCTTCTCCAACTCCTCATTCTTGAGGGCAAGGAGTTTCTTCTCGTTGTCGATACGTGTCTGCTGGTTGTCCAAGTCGTTCTTACGGCGACCCAGTTCCTCCTGACGCTGGTTGAGGGAGATCTCACGCTGCTTCAGACGGTTCTCGTTCTGCTGGATATGCTGGTTGCGCTGCTGCACCTCCTTCTCCAGCTCGCTCTTCTTGTTCAGGAATTTCTCCTTGACTTCCAAGAGCTTTTTCTCCTTAATCACTTCTGCCTCTTTCTTGGCAGCCTTCACCATTTCATTATATTTTCCCTTAATGACATAACGGAAAATCAAAAATCCGCACAATCCTCCCAAAATGAGAGAGACCACGGCTGTAATAATGACAATAATCATAAATTATTTATATATTGAGTTAATGTTCTCATATCATCAACGCGACGAACCCAAGGCATCCTCAATCTCTTTGGTGAGGCGGGTAAGAACATTATCATAGGGGGCAGTATCATTGTGTGAGCGCTCCTTCTGGTATAACAACGCTATATCAACCAGCGTCATTAACGAGATGATGTGCTCACTCTTCCGACCTTTATAGGCTTGAGCATAAGCATTATAGCGGTCGGTGATGAGTTTGGCTGCCGAACGATAGTACTCCTCGTCCTCACGCTTGACGGTGACTTCGATTTCCTCATCGTAGACATGCAGCCTGATATGTAGTTTGTCTTCTGCCATGTTGCTTGTTTTCCCTATTGTTCTTCGTCACTGAGGATTGCAATGCACTTATTGACATCCCGTATGAGCTTCGACAACCGTTCCTTGGCACCGTCCAGGTCACCATCGGTAATCTCGATCATCTTAGCCATTTTAAGAGAGTTATAGTCATTCTGCCCCTGTTCCAACTTCTCCTGCAGCAGTTTAATGTCCTGCTCGTTCTTCTCGACCATCGCATAAAGCTCCTCGTTCTCCCTCTTCAGCTCTTGAAAACGGAGAATCATCTGCCTCAGGCGTGTCTCGAACGCAGTGATTGTTTTCTCATTAGGCGTCATAACTTCCTCACTTTAATTTACAAAGGTAGTATATTTTTGGGTATCCACCTTCCTTTAAGTAAAGATTTAACGTTTTTTTATTTCGTTTCGGTATCAGCAGGGCGTTTTTCCTTCTTGGCAAGCATCACTACCTTGTAAACGAAATCTGTTACCCACTGCTGGGAGAAGCCCAGTTTCTGGTCGTATTGACGGATGGCAACGACGGTCTTCATCACACCGGCATCAGAGAAGTCATTCTTATGGAAGATGTCATTGACGGTCTTCTCCGTCATCGTATACAACGCTTTCTTCAAGAAACCCGGCAGGCGTAACTTGAACTTCATCAGGTTACCTGTCAACATCAGTAAGTCCTGTGAGAAAGCTGAGAACTGGATCATATAGGTCTGGATATCCTGCGGCTTCTTACAACGCTTACGGATGCTCTGGTCTATCTCTTTGGTGAAGTCATCACTCATACCATAGATTTCCTTGAGCATCTTTTTGCAGCGCGATTTCTCCGCCAAGCCCAACTTATTGTTCTGAGTCGGTACATGCAAGGTTGCCTTAAACACACGCAAGTCAGGCAACGCTGCCATATTGGTAATACCCAGGTCAGACGCCATCACAGCCTGAAAATATACACGGATAAGGGTCATGAAATCCTCCATGCCTCCCGCTTTCTGTTGTCCTTCGTCGTCTTTACGACCGAACAGTTTTGAAAAGAATCCCATAATAAATTGAATTTAACGGTGCAAAGGTACTAAATAATTCATAATTCATAGTTCATAATTCATAAATATTTTATAACTTTGCCATCAAAATCAAATAAAACAGGATTATTATGAAAGGAATTGTATTAGCGGGAGGCAGCGGCACACGTCTCTACCCTATCACCAAAGGAATCAGCAAACAACTGATTCCCATCTTCGACAAGCCGATGATCTACTACCCCATCTCTGCCTTGATGCTGGCAGGTATCCGTGAGATTCTGATCATCTCCACCCCCTATGACTTACCTGGTTTCAGGCGACTGTTAGGTGACGGCTCAGAACTCGGTGTACATTTTGAGTATGCGGAGCAACCTTCTCCTGACGGACTGGCTCAAGCATTCATCATCGGTGAGCAATTCATTGGTAAGGACTGTGCCTGCTTAGTATTGGGCGACAACATTTTCTATGGCAGTGGATTCACGGGATTACTCAAACAGAGTGTGGAGAATGCAGAGAAATACGGACAGGCAACTGTTTTCGGCTATTACGTGAATGACCCTGAGCGCTATGGCGTGGCAGAATTTGATGCAGAAGGAAACTGTCTGAGCATTGAGGAAAAACCAGCCAAGCCTAAGTCTAACTATGCGGTGGTAGGACTCTACTTCTATCCCAACAGCGTGGTAGAGATTGCCAAGAACATCAAACCCAGTGCTCGCGGTGAATTGGAAATCACTACAGTCAATCAGGAATACCTGAGACAGAAGAACCTGAAAGTACAGACTTTGCAACGTGGGTTCGCATGGCTTGACACTGGCACGCATGACTCTCTTTCTGAAGCGTCCACATTTATAGAGGTTATCGAGAAACGCCAAGGACTGAAAGTCGCCTGTCTGGAGGAAATCGCTTTCAAGCGGGGATGGATTACCAAAGAGCAGTTACGGGCAATTGCCGAACCGATGGCAAAGAACGATTACGGCAAATACTTGTTACAGTTAGCAAAATAAGTCAAAGGGCAGCGAAAAGGCTGCTCTTTGAGCTTTTTACCTTCCTTTATGTCACTTTTTTACTATTTTTTTTGGTAGAAAGAATTTATTTACTTACTTTTGCACACAAATAACAGTTAATAACTTAAACAGATCGCCTATCGAACAAACTTCTACTTCAATATTAAAACGTTAAAGTATGAAGACATATGCAAACCGCACAGACGAGGAGCTTGCCCTTCTCTATACGGCGGGAGACAACAAGGCTTTTGATGAGTTATTAGCAAGAAACCAGCAGAAGTTGTTTAATTATATTCTGTTCGTTGTCCGCGACCAGGAAATAGCGAATGATATATTCCAAGACACTTTCATCAAGGCTATCACGAAATTGCAAGAAGGGAAATACGCAGACTCAGGGAAGTTCTCTTTCTGGCTGACACGTATTGCCCATAATGTCATCATCGACAAGTTCCGCCGTACCAAGAGCGAACACATCATAGAGCCTAACGTTGACAACGACCTCAGTCATCTGAGTAATGACACATTGACGGAAGGAAGCAGAGAGAGCGAGTATGTCAACGCTCAAATCATGGATGACGTACGACACTTGATGGACACACTTCCTGCAACCCAAAGAGAAGTGGTATATATGCGTTACTATCAAGAGCTATCCTTCAAGGAGATCGCAGAACTCACAGGAGTGAGCATCAACACCTCTTTGGGACGGATGCGTTATGCCCTCATCAACATGCGGCGCATGGCAAAACAGCATCAAATGTTTCTTGACTTGGATATTTAAAGACTTCGCAGTCCTTTGATAACTTGCTCAGGATTGGGAGCCTTAAACACATAGCTTCCACTGACCAATACGTCGACCCCTGCCTTTACTAAGCGAGGAGCAGTCTCCGCCTGTACACCACCATCTACCTCTATCAAGGTATGATAGCCACCCTCATCTATCATCCGACGCAGTCGCTGGACTTTCTGAATGGTATTCTCTATAAACTTCTGTCCGCCAAAACCTGGGTTGACACTCATGAGCAATACCATATCGACATCACCGAGGATATCCTCCAACATACCGACTGGTGTTGCCGGATTCAGTGTCACACCAGCCTTCATCCCTGCATCATGGATTTCCTGAACGGTACGATGCAAATGACCACATGCCTCATAATGCACATTCATCATCATCGCACCTAACTTTGCCGTCTGTTGGATATACTGCTCGGGATGCACAATCATATAATGTACGTCCAGAGGTTTCTTACACAACGAGGCGACTGCCTCTAATACAGGAAAACCAAACGAGATATTAGGCACAAACACGCCATCCATCACATCCAGATGAAGCCAGTCGGCTTCACTCCGGTTAATCATTTCAATGTCTTTGTCGAGATGCAGGAAATCGGCAGCAAGCAATGAAGGAGATACTTTCGTCATTTTTCTTTCTTTAATTCAGACCTTGCACCATGTAGGTATTGTCTGGTTGTCTAACAGTTCTGTACATACGAGCCAGTTGCTTGATAAACAAGATGGTTGACTCACGAGGCTGAATTAAGTTTTCTTGAGTAGAAATTTGCATAGGCAATATATTTAAATGTTCCTACTCTTGAAACGTTCAGCTAAGTTGTTTTATTTTACTATTAACAATATTTATTTTATACTATACGACTCCATGTCTTTCATCCCATTGAGGAAGTCATGCGTCGCCATCCGTTTTTTTCCTGCAAGTTGCAGTTCTTCAATGGCGAGCCATTCATTGCTGGCAGCAACCAACAGCGACTTACCTTCTACTGTTATACTACCCTTCCCTGCGGTTGTGGGCTTTCCTGTCTTTCTTGTTTTAAAGATCTTAAGAACAGTTTCTTTCCCATCAGGGGCGACCAAGGTCGTCCATGCCCCAGGATAGGGACTAAGTCCTCGAATGAAGTCATATACCTGCTTAGCGGTCTTCGACCAGTCAATCTCACAAGTCTCCTTGAAGATTTTAGGAGCAGGATGAAGTGAAGAATCGTCTTGTGCCACCGTTTCCGGATGACCGTCAGCGGTGATAATACGTTCTAAGGTTTGCAGGCAGATGTCTGCGCCCAAGTGCATCAGTCCATCATAGACGTATTCCACATCAGCATCGTCAGGAATATCGAAAGGTAGTTGCATGATGATACGACCCGTATCGATGTCATGATCAAGGAAGAACGTAGTCACACCGGTCTGTGTCTCCCCGTTGATCACTGCCCAGTTGATGGGTGCCGCCCCACGATATTGTGGTAACAAGGCGGCATGGACATTGAAAGTTCCATATTCCGGCATCGCCCAAACCACCTCTGGTAGCATACGGAAAGCCACCACCACCTGCAGGTTTGCCTGATAAGAGCGCAACTGCTCCACAAACGCAGGGTCCTTCATCTTCTCTGGTTGTAAGACTGGGAGTCCTTTCTCCAAAGCATATTGCTTAACTGCCGAAGGCTGTAGCACCGAGCCATGCCGCCCTACGGGCTTGTCTGGCTGTGTCACCACCGCCACTACATGATAACCATTCTCCACCAGAGCCTTCAGTGTCTCCACGGCAAACTCAGGGGTTCCCATAAATACAATTCGTAGATCTTCTTTCTTCATACAACAACTTCCTTAGTCTTGACTAAAATCATGCACCATCTTACGATAGGCACTGTACATTCGCTTACGGGAGATATACCCTTTCAGATGGCGGTCCTCATCCAACACTGGAAGCCAGTCTGCCTGCGTCCGCTCAAAGGTTTTCATCACCTCCGTCATCGAAGTACCATCATCGAGCACTGCGGCAGGAGCCGTCATCAACTGACTTGCCTTAAAATGATGGTATAGTTCCGTACGGAACATGACATGACGTATCCTAACGATATTAATCTCTCCCAACAGACTGCCAGCAGCATCCACAACAGGCAGGACACTGTGACGGGAACGACTGATTTTATGAACCATCTGTCCTAACTCCATGTCTGGGTCAACCCCCTGATAGTCACGGTCAATCACTGAGTCCAGACTCATCAATGTCAACACGGCATGGTCGGTATGATGGGTAATGAGTTTACCCTGTCGTGCCAGTCGCATGCCATAGATACTATGAGGTTCAAAGATGATAATCGTCAGATAGGCGAATACCGACACGATCATCAAAGGTACAAAAAGATTATAACCACTCGTTATCTCCGCGATGAGGAAGATACCAGTCAATGGAGCATGCATCACGCCAGACATCACTCCTGCCATTCCAAGTAAAGCGAAATTCTTCTCAGGAACATAGACACCTATTTGATTCATGTTCCACAAACGGGAGAACAAGAAACCGGTAAAACAGCCGATAAACAAAGAGGGCGCAAACGTACCGCCGCAGCCGCCTCCTCCATTAGTCGCACTGGTGGCAAAAACCTTTGTAAAAAGTACCAAAGCGAGATAACCTATCAGGTATTCATGATGACCGTAGAACAGAGAGTTGTCTAATATCTGGTTCCAGTCTGCCTCGGTCTTACCATTCAACAGGAGGTTAATGGCATGATAACCTTCTCCGTATAATGAAGGGAAGAGGAAAATCAAGGTACTCAAAATGGCACCACCAATAACCAGGCGCACATAGGGTTTGTCCTTAAAGCGGGCGAACATATCCTCACATGCATTCATCGTCCGGATAAAATAAAGACTCACCAGACCACAACTGACTCCTAACAAGATGGTGGCTGGAACACGCTGGACAGTCCAGTCTGAGTCAAGATGAAAGGAGAACAGTACTGCATTACCACTGAAGATATAAGTAAAGCAAGTCGCTGTGACACAAGACACCAATATCGGCAACAACGATGCCATGGTCAGATCGATCATCAAGACCTCCAAGGTGAATACCAGTCCTGCTATCGGTGCCTTAAAGATGCCGGCAATGGCTCCAGCGGCACCACAGCCGACAAGAGTCATCAATGTCTTACTGTCCAACTTGAACAGCTGTCCTAAATTCGAGCCAATGGCAGAACCCGTCAAGACAATAGGTGCCTCGGCACCCACAGAGCCACCGAAGCCGATGGTTATGGCGGAGGCTATCACACTCGACCATGTATTATGTGCCTTCAGTCTTGACTTATTCGATGAGATAGCATACAGGATACGGGTAATACCATGAGAAATATTATCTTTGACAATATGACGGACAAAGAGAGAGGTAAGATAGATACCTATCACAGGATAGACCAGATACAGCCAGTTATAACTTGTTGCGGTAAACTGCCCTGTCAACAGAGCGACAATCTGGTTAATCATCCCATGCAGCACAAATGCCGCCACAGCAGCAAACAAACCCACAAAAAAGGCAAGGACCAGTAAGAACATTTTGTCACTTACATGCTCCACCCGCCATTCGTGCAGTCTCTGCACCCATGTAGCTCTTGCAGTATCCTCTGGTTGACGACTCATTACTTTCTGATAATAGTTACCTCACCATTCTCTTTCAGACGAATGATACTGGATGGTTTATGAGGTTTATGCTCCTGACGGCGGCTCCAACATACATAGTCGACCGCCTCAACAATACGAGGATCAATATCACAGTAGTTCTGGGCAGCAGGCTCCCCACTGATATTCGCCGAAGTGGAGACCAATGCTTTCTGGAAACGGTAGCACAATTCTTTTGAGAAAGCCTCCTGCGTGATGCGCATTCCAATACTGCCATCCTCCGCGATCAGATTCGGAGCCAGATTAATCGCTCCGTCAAGGATTAAGGTGGTCGGCTTCGCATCACTTTCTTTCAGACTATCAATCAACTGCCATGCCACGTCAGGAACATTTCTGACATAACGTTGCAAACGAGCATCGGAGTCGACCAGGCAAATCAATGCCTTTGAGTCGTCACGCTGTTTGATTTCATATACCCGTTTCACAGCTTCCTCATTAGTGGCATCACAGCCAATGCCCCATACCGTATCCGTAGGATAGAGTATCACTCCACCCTTCCGCAGTACCTCGACCGCATTCTTGATATCTTCTTCTCTCGTCATCAGAACTCACTGGTAAAATGGAACTTAATGTGTTTGAAGTCCTCCTGTGCCATGGAGAGCACATAACCAGAGTCGGCAAGGAATACATCACGTCCCTCCTTGTCTTTCGCCATATACTGGTACTTACGCTTCTTGAAGTTTTCCAGCTCCGCGGCATCATCGCTCTCTATCCAGCAAGCCTTATAGAGATGGACGGGTTCCCAACGACACTTGGCATTATACTCGTTCTCTAAACGATATTGAATAACCTCAAACTGCAACTGTCCGACAGTACCGATAATCTTGCGACCATTGAACTGGTTGACAAACAACTGGGCGACACCCTCGTCCATCAACTGGTCGATACCCTTCTGGAGTTGTTTAGACTTCATCGGGTCATCATTCTCTATATACTTGAAGAGCTCTGGGGAGAACGAGGGTAAGCCACGGAAATGCAACTGCTCTCCCTCCGTCAGGGTGTCACCAATCTTAAAGATACCATTGTCTGGCAATCCCACGATATCTCCAGGCCAAGCCTCATCAATAGTAGACTTACGCTGAGCCATAAACTGGGTAGGACTTGAGAAACGCAATGTCTTACCCTGACGCACATGCAGATAGGGTTGGTTGCGCTGGAACTTTCCGCTACATACCTTACAGAAGGCGATACAAGAACGGTGATTGGGGTCGATATTGGCAGTAATCTTAAAGATAAAACCTGTGAACTTCGGTTCCTCTGGCTTCACCATACGCTCCTCCGCTTTGGTATCACGAGGACTGGGAGCAATCTCCACAAAACAGTTCAGAAGTTCCTGCACACCGAAATTATTCAAAGCAGAACCAAAAAAGACAGGAGCCACTTCGGCAGAACGATACGTCTCCACCTCAAACTCAGGATAGACACCATCCACCAGTTCCAAGTCCTCACGCAGTTTAGCGGCATCCTGCTCTCCTACCCGCTCGTCAAGGACAGAACTGTTGATATCTACTTCCACCTTCTCCGTTACCCGTTGCTTGTCAGGAGTAAACAAATCCAGTTTCTGCTCATAGATATTATAAACGCCCTTAAATTTCGCACCTTGGTTGATAGGCCATGACAAGGGACGTACCTTAATCTCCAGTTCCTGCTCTAACTCGTCCAACAAATCGAACGGATCACGACCTTCACGGTCCATCTTGTTAATGAAGATAATAACAGGAGTGTTACGCATCCGGCAGACAGACATCAGCTTACGTGTCTGTGTCTCCACACCTTTTGCGCCATCCACCACGATAATAGCAGAATCCACAGCAGTCAGTGTCCGATAAGTATCCTCGGCAAAGTCTTGGTGACCTGGGGTATCCAGAATATTCACCTTATACTCTATATTGGAACCGTCAGGAGTGTAGTCGAACTCCATCACCGAGGTAGACACAGAGATACCACGTTGTTTCTCTATATCCATCCAGTCGGAGGTCGCCGTTTTCTTAATCTTGTTGTTCTTGACAGCACCCGCAACCTGTATCTGTCCACCAAACAAAAGGAATTTCTCCGTCAGTGTGGTCTTACCTGCATCTGGGTGCGATATAATCGCAAACGTCCGTCTTCTTTCTATCTCTTGATTCATAATTTCTCTATACAATCTTTTAAACTATCTTCCCAATAAGGAATCTCAATACCATATACCTTTTTGATCTTTGTCTTATCCAATACAGAATAATGGGGGCGGCGGGCTGGTGTCGGATACTCCGCAGTATGCAAAGGCTTCACATGACAGGTAGTAATACCAGCGATACGATGAATCGCCTTGGCAAAATCATACCATGAGATGACACCCTCATCAGAGAAATGATACAAGCCTGGTACAATACCTTTATTAATAGCGGTCATAATAGCCACAGCCAAGTCACGGGCATAGGTGGGTGTTCCTATCTGGTCGAAGATAACACCCAGTTCCGGACGTTCCTTTCCCAACCGGATCATCGTCTTCACGAAGTTATTGCCAAAAGCACTATAGAGCCATGCGGTACGGATGATCATTGACTGCTCGCAAAATTTCTGCACATTCAGTTCTCCAACCAGTTTTGTACGACCATAGACACTATTGGGACATGTCTCGTCATCCTCGACGTAAGGAATGTGACTGGTACCATCAAAAACATAATCGGTGGATATCTGAATCATCCACCCTCCACGGCTACCCACCGCAGAAGCAAGATAAGCAGGAGCCTCCGCATTCAGTTTGGTACATAGCTCTTCATTTTCCTCTGCCTTATCGACTGCTGTATAAGCAGCACAATTGACGACACCATCTATCTGATGCTCTTGAACGAACGACCTGATTGCATCCACGTCAGTGATGTCTAATTCCTGCACATCGGTATTAAACCACTGATGCTGGGGATTCTCCTTCTCCAGCAACTGCATCTCATTACCCAACTGACCATTACAGCCTGTTATCAATATATTCATCTTACTCGAATTCTAACGGTTCTTGCTTATCTTTCATATAATAGTCGTTCAACATACCAATAAAAGTGGATATCTCTTTGATGGCGTGCTGAGTCTCCAACGAGACCTCCTTTTTCTGAAGACGCAGCATCATGACCCCATATAAGGAATTAAAACAAGTCTCTATCTCATTCTCTTCCTTATTGGCACCATGATTACGCAACTCCACGATATATGGCAGAACCTTATAATATTCAGAGTTATAGAAAGGAAACTTAGAACTTCCCAACAACTGGACATGCAACTCCTCCAACTGCTGAAGAACTACTTTATTAATTTGGATATGTCCCTTTTCCCTACAACCTTCTTCATTCATCATACGTATCAGATTCCCAAACCAATCGGCCTCATCCTCTTTCTGCTCGTCAGTATAGTCAAACCGGTCAATATATTCACGGCGAATACGACTCAAAGAACAACCAAAGGCACGGATAGTGTCCTCCACCTGCCACATATAAAGCAGATATTCCGCTATATTCTTTCTTCTTAACTCTTGCGCTATTAACATTTCTAAAATCTCAACAGGTTTGTTGTCGTTCCCAATAACATAATAATAGAACCAATAATCACCGCAACACCGATAATCTGATTGATCAGGCGAATACCAAAATCATCAAACTTCGCCCGTATTTTGTCCACCAGCCATGTCAGCCCCCACCACCAAAGCAATGCACCTCCTACAATACTCATAAAACCTACCAACATCTCAAAAGGATGGTTTGGCAAGACAAATGCGAACTGAGCGTACATTGCCAAGAAAAGGAAAACGATGAGAGGATTGGAGAATGTCACAAGGAATGCCGTCCACGTGTTATACCATAGGGAACCTTTTTGTTGCCCAGACTGGTGCATCTTCTTAGTAGGATCTGTGTAATAAGTAAAAAGTCCAAAGCACAGAAGCATCACACTACCTACGATTTGTAAGTAGAACCGATTCTGGTCATTAGTGATAAAGTCCATCACAAACGACATACCAAATCCCGCAATTCCCGCATAGATGATATCACTAATAGCCGCGCCCAGACCTGTAGCAAATCCATACCAGCGCCCTTTGTTCAACGTTCGCTGCACACAAAGGATGCCAACAGGACCCATTGGGGCTGAGGCTATCATACCAATCAGCATGCCCTTGAAGATGAAATCTAATATATTAATAGGTATATGTAATGGCATATCGGATGCAAAGATACGAAAAAATAACAACAGAACGCACAGATTTATTAGTTTTTATATTTTTTAATCGGTATATTCTTCAATTTCTCTAGTTTATTTATTAACTTTGCAGACTGATAAAAGAAATATTCTATAACTTAAAACATATATTAATTATGAACGAACAACAAGGAATCAAGCCGTATGTGATCGGCTTAGACTTAGGAGGAACCAATTCCGTCTTCGGTATTGTTGACGCTCGTGGCGACATCAAGGCAACAACAGCTATCAAGACAGGCGGCTTTGAGAAAGTTGAAGACTATGTCAAAGCATCTGTAGAAGCATTACAGCCTATCATAGAGCAAGTTGGCGGTATCGACAAGATCAAGGCGATGGGTATTGGCGCTCCTAACGGGAACTACTATAATGGCACTATTGAGTTTGCCCCCAACCTTCCATGGGCACACAACGGCATCGTACCATTGGCAAAATTGTTCAGTGACCAGCTGGGTATTCCTGTTGCACTGACAAATGACGCTAACGCAGCAGCTATCGGCGAGATGGTATACGGTGTTGCTCGTGGTATGAAGAACTTCATCGTCATCACCCTGGGAACCGGTGTAGGCTCTGGTATCGTAGTTAACGGACAAGTGCTGTATGGACACGACGGCTTTGCCGGTGAGTTAGGACATGTCACCATGGTACGTGGCGCAGAAGGTCGCACCTGCGGTTGCGGACGTACTGGCTGTCTGGAAGCCTATTGCTCCGCTACTGGTGTCGCCCGTACTGCACGGGAGTTATTGGAAAAGACAGACCGTCCTTCAATACTTCGTGAGATGAACCCTGCCGACATCACCTCACTTGATGTCAGCATTGCAGCAGGCAAGGGCGATGAACTTGCCAAGGAGATATATGAGTTCACAGGACACATGCTTGGTGAGGCTTGCGCTGACTTTGCGGCATTCTCTTCTCCAGAGGCATTTATTTTCTTCGGAGGAATGGCAAAAGCCGGTGATTTGATTATGGAGCCTATCAAGAAGGCATACAATGAACACGTTCTTCCTATTTTCCGTAATAAAGCACAGTTCCTTGTAAGTGGACTTGACGGGGCTTCCGCAGCCGTTCTTGGCGCTTCCGCCATTGGCTGGGAGGTTTAATAAACGCTTATAAACATATTATGAAAAGAGGTTGGTGCAGGACGCTACCAACCTCACTTCATAATATAATGATAAGATAGTAGGCAATTGCCAACAATGACTTATCGGTGGCAAATATAGTACTTAATCATCAGAAATGCAAATTTTTAACTAAGTTTTTACATTTCCGCCTAATAATCCTATTTCAAAGACTCTGGTTTTCGGTAAGCCATCCCTGTAACATGACACAATAACTTTCCTTGCTGATTGGTAATCCGCACCTCCACAGCAGGAATCTTATGATGGTTAAAGACCTCTATTGCTTCTGCCGTCAGAAGGTCCCCTTCACGAGCTGAGGAAAGATACATAATATTATTCTGAATACCAAAGGTTAATTGTCCACGACTATTCATCACTGCGGCAAGAGCCAAATCCGCCAAGGTAAAGAGTGCGCCCCCCTGGCAGACACCTCCTGCATTCAAGTGTCCCTTTGTTACTGTCATAGTAGCCACGGCTCGACCTTCTGTTATCTCAATAATACGACATCCCGCACCTGCGGCAAAATGATCATTCGCATTTAGGAATTGTTGAATATCCATCCTCAGATTCTTTTCGTTTTGGCGGCAAAATTACACTTTTTATTTCATATAGTAAAAAAAACAACAAAAAAGTTTGCAGATTAAAAGAATTATATCTACTTTTGCAGACGTAAACATAAAAACTTCGAATATAATATGACAAATATGGCGAATGCATGGTGGTGGCGTAGCTCGAGATTGAAATAGTCGCGGGGTACGATGCCGTATATGTGTTCATAAAAATAACAAGGGCTCGTCGTTAACGCGACGAGCCCTTTTAACGTCAGACAGCAAGAACTTAACAAAACAAATATGGAAAAATCATTTTTAGTAGACGAGAAAGGATTCTATGGTGAATTCGGCGGAGCGTATGTTCCAGAGATTCTTTATGCTACAGTTCAGAAGTTGCAAGAGGAATACCTGCCTATCATAGAATCAGAAGCTTTCAAGAAAGAGTATATGGAACTCCTGCGTGATTATGTGGGGCGTCCTTCCCCACTCTATCTGGCAAAGCGTATGAGTGAGAAGTATGGGTGCCAGCTTTATCTGAAAAGGGAAGACCTGAACCACACAGGTGCTCATAAGATCAACAACACGATAGGACAAATCCTGCTTGCCAAGAAAATGGGCAAGAAGAGAATCATCGCAGAGACAGGAGCAGGACAACATGGTGTGGCAACCGCCACCGTCTGTGCCTTGATGGACATGCCATGCGTCGTTTACCAAGGAGCTTTAGACGTTGAACGCCAACATGTCAATGTAGAGCGCATGAAGATGCTGGGAGCTGAGGTACGCCCAGTCAAGACAGGTAACTGGACTTTGAAGGATGCCACGAACGAGGCGATACGTGACTGGTGCTGCCATCCTGCCGACACATTTTATATCATAGGAAGTACCGTGGGACCGCATCCCTACCCTGACATGGTGGCACGCCTGCAAAGCATTATCTCCGCAGAGATAAAGGAACAATTGCAAGAAAAGATTGGGAGAGACTATCCTGATATCCTGATGGCATGTGTCGGTGGAGGCAGTAATGCTGCAGGAACTATCTATCATTATATTGACGATGAACGTGTAAGGATCGTTCTTGCGGAAGCTGGTGGACTTGGAGCTGACACAGGGCATACTGCAGCTACCATCCATGCTGGAAGACTCGGAATCTTACATGGTGCCAAGACACTCGTCATGCAGACACCAGACGGACAAATCATCGAAGCGGAGTCGATTTCAGCAGGTTTGGACTACCCAGGCATTGGTCCGATGCATGCGAATCTTGCCTCACAACATCGAGCCACCGTATATTCTATCAATGATGATGAGGCGGTGAAAGCAGCCTATGAACTGACACGCATGGAGGGTATCATCCCTGCTTTGGAGAGTGCCCATGCCATTGCTGCCCTAAGCAAGATGACTTTCAAGAAAGACGATGTCGTCGTCCTGACCGTCAGCGGACGTGGCGACAAAGACGTAGAGACCTATTTATCTCATAAAGAAATGGCTGGAGAATATGGAAACTTTTAACTATACCACTACCTGCAAGACGATTCTTGCTGACCTGTATACCCCCGTTGGTGTATATATGCGACTGCGTGATATTTACCCACAAAGTGCATTGATGGAGAGCTCTGACTATCATGACAAGGACAATTCCCGCTCTTTTATCGGTATCAACCCCATTGCCTCTGTTGCCATCGGGCATGGCGAGGCTACCATCAACTTTCCGGATGGCAGCCATGAGCAACACGTTATCAACGCCAACTACGGCACGGCAGATGCCATTCATGCGCTCACCGACCGAGTCCATGTAGAGGGAGACTACGCAACATTCTGCGGCTTATACGGTTATACATCATTCAATGCCGTTCGTTATTTTGAGAATATAGCCGTCAAAGACGAAACGCAAGAGAAGAACGACGCCCCTGACATGCTATATATATTATATAAGGATATCATTGTCTTCGATCATTTCAACAACTTGTTGACAATCATCTGTCTTTCTGAACACTCGGATGGTTCAGGCATCTCCGAGATTATCCGCGCAATGAATAAGACGAACGTACAGGCTTATGGTTTTCATCCAGTAGGAGATGTCTGCAGCCCGATAACAGATGAAGAACATAAGGCAAATATCCGTAAAGGCATTAAACATTGTCTGCGTGGTGATGTTTTCCAGATTGTTCTCTCCCGTCGCTTTATCCAGAAATATGAGGGAGATGATTTCAAACTCTACCGCGCCCTAAGGAGCATCAACCCCTCACCCTATCTCTTCTACTTTGACTTCGGTGGTTTCCGCATCTTCGGTTCCTCCCCAGAAACACACTGTCGCATTGAGAACCGAAAAGCTTATATTGATCCGATAGCCGGCACCACCAAGCGCACCGGTGATGCGGAGAAGGATCATGAAGGGGCGGAGTTCCTTCGCAACGACCCAAAAGAGAATGCAGAACATGTCATGTTGGTAGACCTCGCACGAAATGACCTCTCCCGTAACTGTCATGATGTAAAGGTGGATTTTTACAAAGACCTGCAATATTACTCGCACGTCATCCATCTTGTTTCCCGGGTGAGTGGAGAACTGGACGAAGGAGCAGATCCTATCAAGGCATTCATCGACACATTCCCTGCTGGTACTTTAAGCGGTGCGCCAAAGGTGCGTGCCATGCAACTCATCAGTGAGTATGAGCCACATAACCGGGGAGCCTATGGCGGATGTATAGGCTATATCGGACTGAATGGAGACCTCAACCAAGCAATTACTATCCGTACTTTCGTCTCTCGCAATGGCGAGCTTTGGTTTCAGGCTGGTGGCGGTATTGTTGCCAAGAGCAATGAGGAATATGAGCTACAAGAAGTAAACAATAAACTTGGTGCTTTGCGCCGTGCAATTTTAATGGCAGAAAGGATGTAAGATATGGTTAAAATAGTTATCATCGACAATTACGACTCGTTTACCTATAATCTCGCCCATTTAGTGAAGCAACTTGGTGCAGAGGTCACGGTATTCAGAAACGACCAGTTTGAACTGTCTCAACTGGAGCCTTTTAGTAAGATTATCCTGTCGCCTGGACCTGGCATTCCCTCCGAGGCAGGACTCTTGTTAGATGTCATCAAGACTTATGCAGGTAAGAAGCCCATCCTCGGTATCTGTCTGGGACATCAAGCTATTGGTGAGGCTTTCGGTGGCAAATTAGAGAACCTGAGTGAGGTCTATCATGGTGTGGCTACTGAAGGAACCCAGTTCGGCAATGATGCCATTTTCTCTGGATTACCCAGCCGCATCACCATGGGGCGTTATCACTCATGGGTGGTCAGCAGAGACGGTTTCCCAGATTGTCTTGAGATAACGGCAGAGAGTGACGAAGGACAGATTATGGCACTCAAGCACAAGACATTCAATATCCGTGGCATCCAGTTCCACCCAGAGAGTGTTCTCACACCTGACGGCAAGAAGATGCTCCAGAACTGGCTCTTTCTATAGACTATAGTATATATAGTCACTATAGTAACTATAATTATAAAAACAAAATATATGGCACAAACAATGAAAGACATCCTTAACAGGATGCTCAACCACGAGGAACTTTCTCGTGAGGAGATGAAGAACATCTTGATCGGAATCACACACAGTGAATTCCCCAATGAGCAGATCACTGCCTTGCTGACAGCATTGCAGATGCGTGGTGTCACCGTTGACGAACTGCTCGGTTTCCGTGATGGCATCTTAGAGACAGGTGTCCCTGCCATCCTCAACGCTGACCGCTATATTGACGTGGTAGGAACTGGCGGGGACCGCAAGAACACTTTCAATATCTCTACGACTTCATGCTTCGTCATCGCAGGAGCAGGCTACAAGGTGGCAAAACATGGCAACTATGCGGCGACCTCCGTGTCGGGAGCCTCTAATGTCATCCAGCATCATGGTATCAAGTTCACGGATGATATCGACAAGCTGAACCGTAGTCTCAATGAGGCAGGTATCGTCTATCTTCACGCCCAGCTCTTTGCCAAGGCGATGAAGTTTGTCGGTCCTATCCGTAAGGCATTACAGTTCCCTACCATCTTCAACCTGTTAGGTCCGCTGGTGAATCCCAGTCAGCCGAAATGTCAGTTGTTAGGAGTGGCAAACCTCGACCAGATGCGTTTATATAACAATGTGTACCAGAAAATCGGTATTGACTATGGTATCGTTAATAGCATTGACGGCTATGACGAGATTTCCCTGACCAGCGATTTCAAAGTGACAACGAACCAGTATGAGCGTATCTTCAAACCACAGGACTTAGGGTTTGAGATCGCAAAGCCTGAGGAACTGGTAGGTGGTGCCACTGAGGAAGAGGCTGCCGCGATCTTCGATGCAGTACTGGAGAACCGTGCCCTTCCTGCCCAGAAGAATATCGTCCTTGCCAATGCCGCCTTTGGTATTCAGGTCCTGGAGAAAGGTCAGAAATCCATCGAGGAATGTATCGACATTGCCCGTGAGAGTATTGACAGCGGCAAGGCATTAGCTACCTTTAAGAAATTCGCGGAACTTAACTCGTAAACTATAGTACCTATAGTCACTATAGTCCCTATAATAATATGGATATATTACAAGAAATCGTAGCTCACAAGCGGATAGAGGTGGAGCGTTTCAAGCAACAGCTCTCAGAACAAGAGATACACCGACGTGTAGAGCCTCTCCTTGACTTCAGCGTACCTTCCATGTCGAAGGCACTGACAGCTTCTGAATCTGGCATCATCGCTGAGTTCAAGCGTCGCTCTCCCTCTAAAGGATGGATCAAGGAGGAAGGTAAGGCAGAAGAGATTCCTCTCTCTTACCAGGAGCATGGTGCCGCTGCACTCTCCATCCTCACCGACGAACAGTATTTCGGAGGGAAGGACGACTTTATCCGCACCGCCAGACATGCTGGGGTACACATTCCCATTCTTTACAAGAACTTCATCATTGACGAGTACCAACTCTTTCAGGCACGCCTCTGTGGGGCTTCCGCAGTCCTGTTGATTGCTGCCGACTTGTCCAAGAAAGAATGCAAGGCATTACTCCATACAGCCCATGAACTGGGGATGGAAGTCTTGTTGGAAATGCATAGTGAGGAAGAACTGGAGTATGCGGAACTGGAACCGGACATGTATGGCATTAACAACCGTAACCTCGGGACATTCATCACCGATGTCCAAAACAGTTTCCGATTGGCGGCACTCCTTCCTAAGGATAACGTCAAAGTCAGTGAGAGTGGCATCTCTAACCCCGACACGGTCAAGGCACTCCGCATAGCAGGATTCCGTGGTTTTCTCATCGGCGAGACTTTCATGAAGACCTCTGCCCCGGGTGAAGCATTAAAGGATTTCATCTCTAAACTCTAAACGATGAACGCTAAACTCATAAAAGTATGTGGGATGCGCGATCCTGAGAACATCCGCAAGGTGGAGGAACTCGCTGTCGACCTGATGGGTTTTATCTTTTGGTCCAAATCAAGTCGTTACGTAAGTGATAAACCCTCCTACCTACCCACCAGACAGAAACGTGTCGGTGTCTTCGTCGATGCCAGTATCGAAGAAGTAGCAGAGAAGACAAAAGAGTATGCCCTCGACCTCATCCAACTCCACGGCAAGGAGACACCCGACTATATCCAGCGTCTCCGTTCCCTTTGTCCCCTGCGCGGTGACCATGCCATCGCCATCATCAAGGCACTCAACATCGCCGATGCTGAGGACTTGAAACAAACCGAGCAATACGAGGGAATCGTTGACTACTTCCTCTTCGATACGAAATCGAAACTGGTGGGCGGTAACGGCACTCAGTTCGACTGGTCGGTACTCAAAGCCTACCAAGGAGACACTCCCTTTATACTTAGCGGGGGCATCGGTCCCGATGACGCGGAGAAAGTCAAGAACTTTCAGCACCCCATGTTAGCCGGTATCGACCTTAACTCCCGCTTTGAGACAGCACCTGCCCTAAAAGATATCCATTTAATCAATGACTTTCTAGAACAATCTAGAACAATCTAGCAAAAACACTATGAATAAAATCAACAAACTGTTCTCCGAGAACAAAGACAAGAAACTACTGAGTCTCTATTTCTGTGCTGGATGCCCTACCCTTGAGGGAACCGCCGATGTCATCAAGACATTAGAGCGACGAGGCATCTCCATGATAGAGGTTGGCATCCCCTTCAGCGACCCAATGGCTGACGGTCCCGTCATTCAGGATGCTGCAACGACAGCGTTAAAGAACGGCATGACCCTTCGTAAGTTATTTTCACAACTGGAGACCATCAAGGATGAAGTATCCATTCCACTCGTCCTGATGGGTTACCTGAACCCCATCATGCAATATGGCATCGAGGCTTTCTGCCAGAGTTGTGTGGAGAGCGGTGTGAGTGGTGTCATCATCCCCGACCTACCTTTCAAAGACTATCAGGACATCGTGAAACCAGTCGCCGACCGTTACGACATCCGCGTCATCATGCTCATCACCCCAGAGACCTCTGAGGAACGTATCCGCTTCATCGACGAGCATACCGACGGTTTCATCTATATGGTGTCCTCGGCTGCCATCACAGGAGCGCAGAAGAGTTTCGACGAGGCAAAACAAGAGTATTTCCGTCGTATCAATGGCATGAACCTGCGTAATCCCCGCATGATCGGCTTCGGCATCTCCAACAAGCAGACCTTAGAGGCTGCTCAGCAAAATGCCGCCGGTGCCATTATCGGTTCCAAGTTTGTCACTCTGCTCAGCGAGAGCAAGAGTGCCGACGAGGCATTGGACAAATTGTTCGATGCCCTTGAACAATAATTATATTTATAAATAATGTAAAATAAGAGCGAGTTATCGCTCTTTTTTTGTACCTTTGTCGGCAAACTACTAAAACGACAAATATGAAAAAACTATTTACTATGTTAGTACTGTGTATCACAGTCCTCTCCATACATGCCAAAGGCTGGGATGAGCAGCAGTACAAACAGATTGAGCAGAGTATCCGTGTCCCACAGTTCATGGATAAAGTGTATGACATCACCAAGTATGGTGCCAAGCCTGATGCTATAGCATCCAAGAACCAGAAGTCCATACAGAAAGCCATTGACCAATGCTCCAAGAAAGGAGGCGGTCGGGTAGTCGTTCCCGCAGGAAAGCGTTTCCTCACAGGAGCCATCCAACTCAAGAGTGGTGTCAATCTGGTCGTTGAGGAAGGTGCTGTCTTGGAGTTTGTTTTCGACACGACACTCTATCCTATTGTGGAAACCTCATGGGAGGGACTGGAATGCTTCAATCTCTCACCGTGTATCTATGCTTTCAAGGCGAAGGACATTGCCATCACTGGCAAAGGAACCATTGATGGAGGAGGTTCCAACGACACATGGTGGCCATGGTGTGGCAACGGGCGCTTTGGTGCCAAGGAAGGAGGGATATCACAGACGAAAGGTGGTCGTGCCCGTCTGCTGAAAGCTGGTGAAGACGGTATTCCTATGTATGACGAGAAAGGCAACAGAAGTCCTGAGCGTGTCTTTGAGGCAAAAGACGGACTGCGTCCTCAACTGGTGAACTTCAACAAGTGTGAAGGTATCCTGATGGAGGATATCACCTTGTTACGTTCTCCGTTCTGGGTGATCCACCCCCTGCACTCCACCGACATCACTGTCCGCCGTGTCAAGATGATCAACGACGGTCCTAACGGTGACGGTTGTGACCCTGAGTGTTGCGACCGTGTATTGATTGAGGACTGCTTCTTCAACACCGGTGATGACTGCATCGCCATCAAGAGTGGACGAAACCGCGACGGACGTGAGCGTAACATGCCAAGTCAGAACATTATCATCCGCAACTGTGAGATGAAGAATGGTCATGGCGGAGTCGTCGTAGGCAGCGAGATCAGCGGTGGTTGTAAGAATGTCTATGCCCATGACTGTGTAATGGACTCTCCTAATCTTGACCGTGTGCTCCGCATCAAGACCAACTCTTGCCGCGGCGGTGTCATCGAGAACATCAATATGCGCAATGTGACTGTCGGACAATGCAAGGAAGCTGTCCTGAAGATAAACACCGACTATGAGCCTCGTGAGATCTGTTGCCGTGGCTTCTACCCCACGGTGCGCAATGTCACCATGGAGAATGTCACCTGCCAGAAGTCACGATATGGTGTGATGATTGTCGGTTATGACGACCCCAAACTTGCCTATACCGTCAATAACATCACCGTCCGCAACTGTCAGTTTGACGGGGTATACGACAAGCCCGTCCATCAGGTAGGACTGGCACAGGATGTCACTTACGAGAACCTCATCGTCAACGGTAACCTCGTTCTGCAGGAGATGCCTTACAAACACTATTCCGAATGGCTCACCTACTCCGAGATGAAAAGGGTTCCTGAAAGTTACATGCTCGATTTCGCCAAGAAGCCTAAGTGGAGCTATGTCATGGGTATCGAACTGGAGAGCATGCTCGACACCTACCTGTGCTATGGCGGTGAGGATATCCTGAAATACTGCAAGATGTATACCGACAAGATGATTGACCAGCAAGGTAACATCACCGGCTATAACATCCTGGACTATAACCTCGACAATATCCGTACGGGACATTTCGTGACCCGTATGTATCAGAACTGGCCGGAGCCGAAGAACCTGCTCGCCATGCAGACCATGATGAAGCAACTTCAGGACCAGCCTCGCACCATTGCCGACAAGGTTTACTGGCACAAGGCGATCTATGCTTATCAGGTATGGCTCGACGGTATCTTCATGGGACTCCCCTTCCGCACACTGACGGCCCCGATTACAGAGAAGGTAAAAGGTAAGAAGGCAAAAAAGAATCCCATTACTGCTATCTATGATGATGCTATCAACCAGTTGAAGATTACCTATAACCGTACCCTCGACCCCAAGACAGGACTCAACCGTCATGCTTATGATGAGACACGTAAGACGTTCTGGGCTGACAAGGAGACAGGACTCTCACAGCATTGTTGGGGACGCGCCCAGGGCTGGTATACCATGGCACTTATCGAGGTACTCGATGCACTGCCCAAGGACTACGCCCGCCGTTCTGAGGTTCTTGACCTGCTGCAAAAAGACTTCGATGCCATCCTGAAATGGCAGGATAAGAAGACCGGACTATGGTATCAGGTGATGGACAGTCCTGGTAAGGAAGGTAACTACCTGGAGTCCACCTGTTCATCCATGTTCACCTATGCTCTGCTGAAGGCATACCGCTTGGGGTATGTCAGTGAGAAATACCGTGATGCCGGTGTCCGTGCCTACGAGGGTATCATCAAGGACTTCATCAAGGTACACCCTGACAAGACCATCTCGCTGACCCAGTGCTGCGAGGTGGCAGGTCTTGGTCCTGCTGCCACCGACGAGGTAGTAGCTGCCATGAAGAAGATCAACCCCAAAGGCTCTGTCAAGGAGAACAAACGTCGTGATGGTAGCTACAAATACTACCTCAGCGAACCCATCCGTGACAACGATGCCAAGGGTGTCGGACCTTTCATCTGGGCTTCCCTCGAGATGGAGCAGTTGGGATATACGACAGACAATTTGAAATAACTACGACGGAAAACATGAAATAACTAATAAGGAAAGGAAATATGAAAAAATATCTATTAACACTCACAGCGACTTTGCTGTCAATGACAGCCGTGGCAGATGGGTACGACCTGGACAAGCCCTTCGGTTTCTGTACTGTTTCATCCCGTACGGATGCCAGCAGCACCTATAATATTACTGGAGGAGGAGTATATACCTACCCCATACCAGACAGCTTTACTGGCAAGGTGACCACCCTGAAATCTAATGGTCAGGACATGAAGGGAACCATCCAGAATGCCATCAAAAACAATGATGTCGTCATTCTCGATGGTGCAGATGGTGAGTTCATTGTATCGAGCAACATCGGAATCACCAGTTCTGGCAAGACGATTATCGGCATCAACAATGCCATCATCAGCACCAAATGGTATGTGACAGACGAGATTAAGAAGGCTCTTAACGATGCCGGCGTTTCTAAGATGAGTACCAGCGGTGGTGGTGGAACCCTTCCCAACGGACAGTCTGTCTCTGAAGAGGCGGAGTATAATACCCGCAAGATTATCATTGAGATGACAAGTGACAATAGTGAGAACTACCGTAAGTCGGGATGTATCTCCTTGAGCAGTTGTCAGAATATCATCATCCGCAACATAACGTTCAAGGGACCCGGTGCTATCGACGTGGGTGGTTACGACCTCATCTCCTGCACTGGTGCCAAGAACTGCTGGGTAGACCATTGCGAGTTCATGGATGGTATGGATGGTAACTTCGACATCACACAAAAAGCCGACTTCAACACCGTCAGCTGGTGTATCTTCCGTTATACCGACCGTTCGTACATGCACCAGAACACCAATCTTATCGGCAGTAGCGACAGCGAGGCAACAGGTTTTCTGAACACCACCTTCGCCTTCAACTGGTGGGCTGCTGGGTGTAATCAACGTATGCCGATGGGACGTGTAGGAAAGATTCACATGCTGAACAACTACTATAGCTGCAGTGGTGCCAGCCTCTGCATGAACCCCCGCAAGAACTCGGAGTTCCTCGTTGAGGGCAACTACTTCGCATCGGGAGTGAAGAACTGTTACAAAAACAATGATGCCACCGCGGTAACATGGGCTGACAATAACATCATCAAAGAGAATGTTACAAAGCCGACCTCCTTCGGTACTACCGTCACAGTCCCCTACGACTATACGGTAGCAACCACAAACGATGTCCCTGATGCGGTACAGAATGGTGCCGGTGCTACCCTCCCTTACGGTGACAGCGGCAGTGGCAGTGAGACCACTGGTAGCAAAGGGAGCATTTTATGGGCGATGTCTTCAAATACCAATGCGGAGGTAAGCAGTGCACTGACAAGTGAAATCACCACGACAACATTTGACCTGGGCAGTAATCTGTCCCAAAACAACACATCCAATTCTGGTGGCATTACTTTTAGAAAGTTCACTGCCGAGAACCCTATTACCGCACCATCTGAAAATGACATCGTCACTTTTTCGATCACCTCAAAAAGTGGTTACAAGTTCAAGGCAACAGACATCTCTTTCTATGCCTGCAAGTTTGGTACGGATAATGGTACCATCGATGCCAAGTGGACGGATGCCGGAGGAACGAGCACAATCCTTGAGAAGTCCTCACCAAGTCGCAATACAGTCGATGCCACAAAAGGATACAATTACTATACCTTGTATGAGTTGCCACTGACAGGTATTGCCAAAGAGACTGAAGGAACGTGTACGCTGAAAATCTACCTCTATAACGTAGGATTTATCAAGGAGGGAACAGTCACAAAGAAGGACCTGGGTCTCGCACAAGTGATGATCAAAGGTACCATCACGGAAGCCACAGGTATCAGCACCCCAGTCATCATCAAGGGCGACGGACATATCTACAACCTCCGTGGTCAGCGGGTAGACGAGAACTACAAGGGTATCGTGATTAAGAACGGAAAGAAGTATATACAGAAATAAATGGAAATGAAGAAATATCTATTAGCAATCCTTGCAGTGGTGGCAGTCAACACCTGTATTGCGCAGACGATTGATGCCAGCAAACTGTCAGAGTATGACAAGAACGTACCTGTCGGCTTTGGTGCCAGTGTGACTGGTGGCGAGGGCGGTACGACGGTTACCGTGGAGAACTTCTCACAATTAAAAGCACAACTAAGTGCTTTTAGTACGACGAAGACTATTATCTACGTCAAAGGGACCATCACCTTCGACGGACAATACGAGATGCGTGGTGTGAAGAACAAGACCATCATCGGACTGCCCGGTGCTACGTTTGAGAATATGAATGAGGACATCCCCACCAGCGAGAGTGACAAGAATGCGAAAATCAAGAAGACGGGCATCCTGCTCGTCCGTGAGTGTGACAACATCGCCATCCGCAACATCACTTTCAAGAGTGCGGGAGCTTGCGACTTCAATGGCAACGACAACCTGTATCTGCAAGGCAGTACCAACGTATGGGTCGACCACTGCGACTTCCAGGATGGTGTCGACGGCAACTTGGACATCTGTATCGCTGCTGATAACATCTGTGTTTCCTGGTGCCGCTTCCGCTACCTCCTTCCTGCCCGTGGCAAAGGCTACGGTGGCAGTTCTGAGGATCACCGCTTCACCAACCTGATAGGCAATGGTGATAAGCAGACGGGTGACCAAGGCAAGCTGAATGTCACCTTCGCCAACTGCTGGTGGGACAATGGTTGTAAGGAGCGAATGCCCCGTGTCCGTTTCGGTAAGGTGCATACCCTCAACTGCCTCTATAGCAGTGAGAATGCCAACTACTGCGTGGGGGGTGGCTATAAGAGTAATGTCTACATCGAGAAATGTGCCTTCACCAGTGACAAGGCGAAGAAAAATCCCTGGAAGAAATATGCCACTTCAAGTGGTTATACCGACTATAACGTCACCATTAAGGACTGTCTGAATGCAGCAGACAAGCAAGAGCGTTCGGGAGATATCGACTATTTCGTGCCATCGGATGCCTATACCTATACCTCCTATGCCGCTAATCTGGTGGAGAGTGTAGTGAGCAATGCCGACAATGGTGCCGGTCCCACCCTGCAGTTTACTTCCTCTGACGGTATCAATACCATCAAGACCAACCAGCGTTCTGACATGCCACGCTACAACATAAAGGGGCAACAAGTGGACAACAGCTACAAGGGACTGGTCATCCAAGGAGGTAAGAAATACATTCAGAAGTGAGCGGAGAACTAAGTTTACTTAGATTCTTCCGAGCGAAAATGTATTCGACGAAGTCAATTACATTCAGAAGTAAGAATGGATATTACCTATATTTTAAAATTCGCAAAACAAGTGTCAATCTATCAGAAATAGTTGCAACCGACTGTGCTATAGTCGGTTGCAACTTGATAGATAGGCTGACAGATTGATAGATAACCCGTCATTTGAACGTTATTCTTTTACCTTTTAGCTTGTTTCCTTATTGGTAATCGTTGTATTCGCTGAGGGCAACCAGTGGATTCCTACGTGGAAACCATCGGTTTCCCCCAAGGAACCCATCGGTTTCCTCCGTTGGAACCGATGTTTTCCGCTATCCGGACTCCCCAGTTAGCTTAAGTTTCGCATACTCAACGGTTACCTGCGTTGCCCTCACCTCTTACCCCTCTCCAAAGAAACGGCAGTTGGTGACAACGAGTGACATCGATTTTTCGTCCTTGTCACCTGTAACAAACTGATTATCAAGTAGTCTTGCAAGGCGGCAACAGTAACAAGGGTTTAAAAAAATACATGTAGGGAGCACGTAAACGTTTACGGACTTTTTGTTGTTTTTTAACCACCCGCTTTCACCTTATTATATTTTTATGCGTATCTTTGCAGACAAACAAGCTACTACGACATATTTTAATCAATTAATAACTAAAAATAAGCATTTATGAAGTACAAATTTTTACGCATGTCGCTTCTGAGCGCTTTCGCCATACTCTTTGGTGGAGCCGCATTAGGAGCATTAATGGGTGCCGATGGTGAGGGCACGACCATCTATTCGTGGGACAGTGGGACTGAGACTGGCGGCACTGCAGCTGGCTCTGCCGATGGATTAGTCGGAGCGAGGAATGCCAATAACACTACCATCAAATTGGATGGAAAAGCCGATTTCTCAACTAACACTGTAACTATTACATTGGACAAAGCACTTAGTGCTGGCGACAAAATATCAGTTACTGCTTACAGAAACAAGAATGCCGTAGACAAAACATCTGGTTTTAAGGCAAAGTTTGAAAAAGGAGAAAGCACTGTTGCCAGCTCCACAGGTTTAGAGTTTGTGAATATTGATGCCTCCGACGCTTCCGCAGAGGACAGCAACCGTGGTACAGAGCCCAACACCTGCACTTTTGAGGTTCCTACTGACGCTGCAGGTAGCAAGACTATCACCATGACACGCTCACACCAGGGAACAAACCTTTTCATCACCAAAATAGTGATTACGACCCCTGCCTCTGGTGACGAAGGCGGCTCTGGCGAAGGCGAAGGCGAAGTAAGCTTCCCTATCACTGCTACATGGAGTTTCACTGATGCAGACGTAGTAGCTGCAGCAGTAGCTATTTCAGGTACCTCAAACTCTACACAGATTGAGAACAATGGTCTGAAACTAACTGTTGAGGCAAATGGCAAGACCATTAGAGATAATGGAAACAGTATCCAGACTGGTGACGGTGTCGTATTCAAAGTACCTGTTCAGGGTAAGAAGGACGAGGTGACCGTCGTAGGATACTCCTCTCCTTATTTTGCATATTCTATTGCTGGCGTAGATGCTACAGAGGCAACGACAAAGTATACTGCTACTGCCGCTGATGTCGCCCAAGGATATGTAGAGGTTGTCAACAAGGGACAGTACCTTATTTCTATCAGTGTGACTCAGAATGAGGATGACAATGCAGACGAAGGTGGTGATACTCCTGCCACTGATGTGACTGCCACTTGGGATTTCGTCAAGAACTGTGCGAACCTCGCTCCAAAGGCTGAGGGCGGAACATACACGGCAACCACCATGGCTTCTGATGTAGAGAGTATTGAGATGACAATTGTATACAATGGTGGTCAGATTAAGAACAACGACAATAGCTACTATGTCGGAACCGGTGTGGAAATGCAGATTCCTGTGAAGAACGTTGGTGACGAGGTTACTGTAGTAGGTTATCCCGGTTACTTCCACTATAGCATTGCTGGTGTAGAAGCAGAGAACCAGACCACAACTTACAAAGCAAAGGCTACAGATGTCTCCCAGGGTTATGTTGCTGTTGTCGCTACAGCATCCAACAACTACATCAACTCCATCTCTGTGACACAATATGCTCCAAAGGCTGAGAACATTGTCGAGAAGTCTATCTACAAGACAGACTTCAGTGACTGGACGAAAGCAGACCCCAGCGATCCCGCTACTACTGTCACAAAGACCACGAAGTATACCAAGCAGGATTTGGTATTCACCCTGTTCCAGACCTCTGTCATGGCTACAGAAGACACGAAGTTCTCTGCATATACCACTCTGCCACGTATGACAGTGCGTGCAGAAAAGGAAAAAGGTTCCTATTTCACCACCAGTGCACTGGCTGAGATTACCAAGATCCGTTTCATCCATGGTGCTACTGGTAGCAACCGTGGCTGGAAGGTAGAGGCTAAAGGTGACGGCGATGCCGACTGGGTTGTCGTCTCAAGTGATGCCGCTAACCCACAGAACTGGTGTGAGGTGACCAAGAGTATCAACAAGAAGAACTGCCAGTTGCGTTTCACCAACCTGGCAGACAAGCAGAACGCATTCTTGTTTGAACTGGAAATCTTCGGTAATGTTGACTTGGCGGGCGAGCCGCTGTTGGGATCCTTCAAGGCTAATGGTGAGGCTTATGCCGCAGAAGATATCTTCGAGATGAACAGTGCAGGCAACTATGAGGGAACCATCGAGGTCAGCAAGACGGCTGAGATGATTAGTGAGAGTAATCCTTTGACCGACATCAATGCCGACAATGGTGAGATTGGCACTGTCACATACACAACCACTGGTGAGGGTGCTGACCAGAAGACTGTCGTCACCATCCCTGTTACTGCAGAAAAGGGTACTGTCAACTATATCCTGACCGTTGCTAAGAAACCAGACTTCACCCTGACCTATTATGATTTGGCAGGTAAGGAGATTGGAACACAGAAAGTGGAGAAGGATGCCAAGATCGGTAAGTTCGAAGTGAATATCGATGAGGTAAAGGCTGCCACAGAGGGCTACAAGGCACGTGGCTGGTTCAAAAACAACTATGTCGGTGAAAAATACTCCGTTGACGATGTCATTACTGGCGATACCAAGTTGTATTCAGTAGAGACAGAAATCGAGGTATCCAGCGACAGCCGCAAATATGAGTTTGACCTGAGAAGCAAGACCTTCTATGCTGAAGACCATGAGGCTTTCAACGTCATCAGTGAAAAGGCAAAATGGCATGATACCACTCACGGATGGTCATTCTATAATGGTGATAAGATTGAACTGCTCGTTGGTAAGAAAGCAACCATCTCTGTCGCACTTTGCCAATATGGCTCAGGAACCAATATTCTCGTAAAGAATGCTGCTGGTGAGACCTTGGAGACATTAGCTGCCAAGAGTGAGACAGACGGTGCTTTGGTAAGCTACAACTACGAGGGTGAGGCTGGAACATTGACATTGGAAATGGAAGCTGGCGGAGAGATGTATATCCACAGTGTGAAGATTTTCAATACTACGACGACCAACTACGACATGGCAGGTCAGTGGATCTACGTGAAGCAAGGTGATGCCAGCAGCTTTATCGACGCTATTGACGCAGCCAATGGTATGACTGGTACGGAAAGAGTATTCATCTATGTCCCAAAAGGTACTTACGACCTCGGTCAAAAGACACTGACCACTATCGGACGCAACAACATTTCTATCATCGGTGAGTCGATGGAGGGTACGATTATCAAAAACCGTCCTGTGAAGGAAGGTATTGCCATCACAGCCACCTTGCTGAACACGGCAACCAATACCTACCTGCAGGATCTGACACTTGACTGTATCGCTCCTTACGGCACCGGCGATGACACCAAGAATGCTGAGCGTGGTGTCTGCTTCCAGGACAAGGGTAACCAGACCATCATGAAGAATGTCTATCTGAAAGGTCTGCAGGACACCTATTACAGTAACGGTGCTGAAGGAATGACCGGTTACTTCGAGACCTGTAAGATTGAGGGTACCGTTGACTTCATCTGCGGTAGTGGCTCTATCCTCTTCAACGAGTGCGACCTCTATGTGGCTGACCGCAGCCAGAGCAAGACATCCGCTAATGTCATCACTGCTCCTGCTACCTATGCATCTGAAAAGGGATACGCTTTCTATGGCTGTACCATCGATGGCACAGACAACCAGAAAGACAAGTATAACCTCGGTCGTCCTTGGCAGAAGTCACCTGCTGCTACGTATGTCAATACTACCATGAAGATTAATGCTTCAACAGCAGGTTGGACAAGCATGAATAAGGCTGATGCTATCCGCTTCCATGAATTCAACACGAAGAACGCAGAAGGCACAGAAGTTCTATCTCATAATGTGAATGCCTGTGAGGCAAACGGCACTAAGGATGAGCTCTACCTGACAGCGGAACAGGCTGCCAACTATGCTCCTGACAAGTTCTTCACTTCATGGACTCCTGCTACTGCCGCTGCTCAGTTCGATGCTCCTACGGATGCTACGCTGAAGGACGGCACCATCACATGGACTGCCGTAGAGGGTGCTGCCGGCTATGCTATCTTCGCTAATGACGAGTTGCTGGGCATCACCGAGACAACTTCTTACACCATCACTGAGGTTGCCGGCACTCGTCGTGCCGATGGAGAGATAGTCTACACCATCCGTACCGTCAATGCGATGGGTGGATTCGGTGAGGCACGCGCCGTGACTAATGCCACTGCCATCAGCAAGGTGAAGGCTGACGAGAAGATCGACTGGAACAACCAGGTTGTTTACGACCTGCAGGGTCGTCGTGTGAAGGATGCCTCCAAGGGTGTCTTCATTATCAATGGTCATAAGGTAATCATTAAATAAGGTACATACCTTATTAATAATATTATAGCGGTGGCTGTTTTCCCACACGGGGAGAGCAGCCACTGCTGTTTTAGTTAAAAAACACCTTTCCGTAAACGTTTGCAGGAAAAAGTAATAAGATTCTTTTGCAGTTTTAAGATTTATTTGTAAATTTGCATCCAGAATCATAAAAATATTTTTATTAATTTCTTAAAACTACTAATTTTATGTCTGTTAAATTTAAGAGTATGCGAATTGCGCTTACACTTACATTCCTACTTATCGTGGGTAGTTTGTCAGCGCAGAACGTTACTGGTACAGTGAAGGATGCAACGGGCGAGGCCGTCATCGGAGCCACTGTTCAGGAACAGGGTACCCAAAATGCAACAGTGACCGACTTCGACGGTAACTTCACATTGAAGGTATCAGGAAACAAACCAATCGTTATCTCATACATTGGTATGAAGAGCCAGACGATTGACGTGAAAGGTAAGAGTCGTGTTGACGTAACACTGCAAGACGACAACACCCAGCTCGAAGAGCTCGTGGTCATTGGTTACGGTTCCGTTCGTAAGAAGGACTTGACCGGTTCTGTTGCCACCGTCAACAGTGAAACTCTCCAGGCTGTTCCTGTTGCCAATGCCTCTGAGGCACTGACCGGTAAGATGGCTGGTGTGCAGGTAACGACAACGGAAGGTAATCCTGACGCAGAGGTAAAGATCCGCGTTCGTGGTGGTGGTTCTATCACCCAGTCGAACGACCCTCTTTACATCGTAGACGGATTCCCTGTTGACGGTATCAGCGACATCCCTGCCAACGACATCGAGGACATCACCGTACTGAAGGACGCTTCTTCTACCGCCATCTACGGTAGCCGTGGTGCTAATGGTGTTATCCTGGTAACCACTAAGAGTGGTAAGGAAGGTAAGACCAAGGTGAGCTACAACGCTTATTATAGCTGGAAGAAGGTGGCAAAGAGAATGGACGTTCTCAATCCTTACGACTACGCTAAGTGGCAGTACGAGTTGGCTTTGCTGAAGAACAACAACGATCCATCCAAGATTTCCTCTTATACCGACTATTTCGGCAACTATGAGGATCTGGATCTCTACCAGAACGTTCCCAGCAACGACTGGCAGGACCTGAGTTTCGGACGTACCGGTCATACCTTTAACCACAACATCAATATCACTGGTGGTACAGAGAATATCAAGTACGCCTTCAGCTATGCTCACATGAACGATAAGGCAATTCTTGTCGGTTCTTCTTTCAAGCGTGACAACTTCTCTTTGAAATTGAACACGAAACCTACTAAGAAAACCACTCTTGACCTGCAGGCTCGTTACGCTATCACAGATGTGAACGGTGGTGGTTCTAATGATGCCGCTGGTGCTTATGACTCTGACAAGCGTCTGAAGTACTCGGTTATCTACACCCCGATTCCTTTGGCAAACCTTGACCCGACAGCTGGTTCTTCTGATGATGATCTGGGAAACCTCTACAACCCATTGGTTGCTTACAGTGACAGTGACCAGAAGACAAAGCGTAAGAACCTGAATATCGCAGGTAGCTTCGGTTGGGAAATCTTTGACAACTTCAAGGTGAAGACTGAGTTCGGTTATGATGACTACACCAATTACAACCAGCGCTTCTGGGGTCTGACTCAGTATTATATTAAGAATGTACCTCTGGGTGATAACCAGAACAAGCCCGCTATCCGTATCACTGACACCAAGCGTCATCGCTTCCGCAACACCAATACAGTCTCTTATGACTTCAAGAAACTCTTCGGTAAGGACAGTGATCACTCTCTGAACATGTTGGTTGGTCACGAGTATGTGATTACCAAGAAGCATGCCAATTTGGACGAGGTACACGGTTTCCCCGTGGACTATGATGCCGCAACAGCATGGAAACTGACCTCTCAAGGTAATCCATACACCGTCGACGACTCTTACAGTGCAGACGACAAGCTGCTGTCTTGGTTCGGACGTGTAAACTATAACTACTTGGACCGTTACCTGGCAACTTTCACCTTCCGTGCCGATGGTAGCTCTAAGTTCGGTGACAACAACCGTTGGGGTTACTTCCCCTCTGTAGCCCTCGCTTGGCGTATCTCTTCTGAGCCTTTCATGAAGGGAACAGAGAAGTGGCTGGATGACTTGAAACTCCGTGTCAGCTTCGGTACTGCCGGTAACAACAACATCCCTGTAGGTCAGCTCGTTCAGGTTTATCAGAACAAAGCCACCACATGGGTGAACGGCATCAGCAACTATTGGGCTCCTTCCAAGACCATGGCAAACCCCGACCTGAAGTGGGAGACAACTATCACTCGTAACATCGGTTTGGACTTCACTCTCTTCGGTGGTAAGTTGAGCGGTACCCTTGATGCCTACATCAACACGACCAAGGACCTGCTCATTGAATTCCCTGTACAGGGTACCGGTTATGACACTCAGTATCGTAACCTCGGTAAGACCCAGAACAAGGGTATCGAGTTCTCCTTCACTTATCACATCGTTAATAAGAAAGACTGGGGTATCGACTTCAGTGGTAACATCAACTTCAACAAGAACGAGGTGAAGGATCTGGGTATCATGGAAGACTTCGGTAAGAACACCGCATGGGCATCTACCGAAATCGGTAATGACTACTGGATTGCTGTCGGCAGTCCTCTTGGACAGATTCAAGGATATCTCAGCGACGGACGCTATGAGGTTTCTGACTTCGAGAGCTACGATGCAGCAACCAACACTTGGAAACTGAAAGAAGGTGTAGCCAATGCTTCCGACGTAGTAGGTGCCGTTCGTCCCGGTATGATGAAGATTAAGAACTTGGTAGATCCTGTTGACGCAGATGGTAATGTTGATCCAGAAAAAGCTAACAGAATCGGTGCAGAGGATATTACCATTATCGGTGATGTGAATCCAACCGCCTTTGGTGGATTCAACATCAATGCCCGTGCTTATGGCTTCGACTTTGCAGCAGGCTTCAACTACAGCCTCGGCAATAAGGTTTACAATGCCAACAAGATTGAGTATACTCAGACTGGTAAATATCAGTACCGTAACATGATTGACATCATGGCTGACGGCAAGCGCTGGACCAACCTTGATCCTGCAACAGGTCTGCTTACCAATGATATGACACGCCTGGCAGAGCTGAATGCCAACACTACGATGTGGAGTCCTTATACAGACCGTATGGTGCTGACTGACTGGGCTGTCGAAGGTGCTTCCTTCTTGCGTCTGAACACCCTGACATTAGGTTACACTCTGCCTGCATCTCTTACCAAACGTGTAGGTATCAGCAGTCTGCGTTTCTATGTAACTGGCTATAACTTGTGGACCATCACTGGTTACTCAGGTTTCGACCCAGAGTCTGACTGTATCCGTAAGAACGCCCTCACACCGAGTGTTGACTACTCTGGTTATCCACGTAGCCGCTCATTCGTTGTAGGTTTGAATCTGAATTTCTAAACTGAAGGAGGACATAAACAATGAAGAACTATATTAAATTATCAATTTTATCGCTGTCGCTCGTTGGCGTAACATCGTGCGACTTAGAAGCACCCAGCATATCGGCTCTTAACGAATCATCTGTATTCGCAGTATATTCACTGGCAGAGGCTGAGGTGATGTCAATACACGTTTCCTTTGGTGAAACCAACTCTTACCGTGGACGTTTCCTGCCCTACTATGGTGTGAATACCGATGTGGAGGTTGGTAACTCACCAGAACTCTCGAATGCTACCTCTGACAAGCAGAGCTTGTGGAACTATAACACGCTGCCCAACAATGGTCAGATGAACACCGACAACAATGCCTATGCAAAGTTCTATGAGGGCATTGAGCGTGCTAACCTTGCAATCCAGGGAATTCGTGCCCATGGTGACATCGAGAACAAGCCAGATATGGCACAGTTGCTGGGTGAGGCACTGACCCTGCGTGCTGTTATCTACAATGACCTGATCAAGGCATGGGGTGACGTTCCTGCCCGTTTCGAGCCAAATGGTCCGGAAAATGTTTATCTTCCCCGTACTAGCAGAGATGTTATTTACAAACAGTTGCTGGCTGACCTGTTGGAGGCTGAGGACTATTGCTACTGGCCAAACGAGAACAAGATTACCCAAACCACAGAGCGTGTCAGCAAGGCTTTCGTAAAGGGTCTCCGTGCTCGTATCGCCCTCTATGCCGGTGGTTATGGACTCCGTGGTGACGGCTACCGTCGTTCAAAGGATCCCGACCTGGCTCCTGAGAAGATGTATCAGATTGCCAAAGAGGAGTGTGAGGATATTATTAATCAAGGTTGTAACACACTTGGTGAATTCAAGGACAACTTCATCAAGCTCTGTGAGGATAACGTGACCGCAGGCGGTGAGAGCCTCTGGGAGATTCCTTTCTCTGAGGGTCGTGGACGTGTTCTTTACACATGGGGTGTTAAGCACCAGGCAAAAGACCAGTACACACAGCAGGCACAAGGTGGTGTGAACGGACCTATCGCAACATTATATTATGATTATGATGAGGATGATATCCGTCGTGATATTACTTGCGTTCCTTATGAGTGGAGCAAGGATCTCGTCAATGGTAAAGCTCATGTTCAGCTCCGTGCTCAGAACAAGTGGTGCTTTGGTAAGCTCCGCTATGAATGGATGAAGCGTATCGTTACCTCTACCAACGATGATGGTGTCAACTGGCAGTACATGCGTCTTGCCGACGTTTACCTGATGGCTGCAGAGGCAATCAATGAACTGGACGGTCCTTCTGCTGCATGGAAATACATGGAGCCTGTTCTGAATCGTGTGCTTCCCGCAGCTAAGGTTTCTGCTCTTAAGACACAATATACAGCCAGCAAGACTGCTTTCTTCAATGGTATCGTTGACCAGCGTGCCTTTGAGTTTGCTGGTGAGGCTCTCCGTAAGTGTGACCTCGTACGTTGGGGTAACATCGACACTAAGATGGCTGAGGCTAAAGCCAAGTTGCAGGATCTGCAGAAGCGTCAGGGCAATTACGCCGGTTATCCCGACAAGGTATATATCAATAATTCCGAGGACAAGGATAATATTGAGATATACGGTCTGAACAAGGGTGAGGACGATTCTGACAAGATTAAGGAGCTTAAAGATGCTGGTTGGGATTCCAAGAACTGGTTCGAAAGTACCAGCGGATATGTACTGACCGACGATTATATCAATGGTCTCTATGTTGTTACCCCCAGCACTCATTGTCTGTGGCCCATCTGGCAAACATTCATTGATGCCAGCAACAACATGCTGAACAATGACGGCATCTATGGTCAGCTGTCTGATTAATATTGAAATATAACAAGCATAAAAAAATGAAGACATTAAAGAATATATTAGGACTCGGTCTTGTAGCACTGACGTTTACCGCATGTAGCGACGTTGCTGACGAGATTACCGAACTGACGCTTGGACGTAACCTGTCGCCTATCGACATCCAGGCGAAGAACGTCAACGAGACAACAGCTAACTTGCAATGGAAAGCTGTTGATGGTGCTTCCTCATACTATATTGAGGTCTTTGCTGACGACAGTCTGACATTCGAAGGTACACCCGAGCAGACACTCACTAGTGAGACCAACTCAATTTCATTGAGCAAACTTAACTTCGACACGAAGTATTCTGCTCGTGTACAGGCTATCAATGAGAATGAAACACGTAATTCCAAATTCCACGGTGTTTTCTTCAGAACCAGTGCCAAGCAGTTCCTGAAGAATCCCAAAGAAGAGGATATCGCAGACCGTAGTGTGACACTCACTTGGGAAGCAGAGGAAGGTTATGACGTTTCAACCATCGTAATAGGCTCTATCACTCACCAAATCACGGATGAGGAAAAGGCAGCAGGCAAAGCTATTGTTGAAGGGCTTACACCTCAGACTTCCTACACAGCACTCCTGTACTATAATGGAAAACAGTGCGGTAACCGCTCATTCACAACAATCATGGATTTGAAAGGTGCTACACTGGTACACAATGGAGATGATCTTGTTCAGATTATAGAAGATGCTGCAGACGGAGATGTTCTTGCACTCTACGGAGGTACATATGATATCCCTGCGGGCGGTGAGAATGAAGGTCTTTCCACATCAATCAAAATTGACAAGACGATTACCATCAATGGTATATTCCCAACCAACAAGCCTGTCATCACCGGTCGTTTTGAGTTGAATGGCAATATTTCATTGACCATGTCCAACCTCGTATTAGATGGTCAGAACAATGCGTCTACTGATCAGTTGTTCAACGTGAAAGGTACTGACACTAATATGGGAACTATCACGGTTAATAACTGTGAGATTAAGGGTCTGAAAGTAACAGCTGCTGATGGCACCGTCACTTACAAGGGTTATAACAAGGGACTGTTCTATGGTAATGTGGCATGTACGATCGAAAGTGTGACATTTGAAGATTGCTACATTCATGACATAGAGACTGATGGTGGTGACTTCTTCGACATCCGTAAATCTACAATTGGCAAAGTAGTATTCAAGAATAACACTATCTACAACTGTGCTGCCAACCGCGACTTTATCCGCTATGATGATGTTGCTGGAGCCACAACTGAATTCCTTTTCGAGAGTAATACTATTGACAATGTGATTACAGAGACTGGTACAACCCGCCGTTTGCTCTATATCCGTACTCCAAACGGTAAGATCACATGGAAGAACAACCTGGTCAGCAATTCAAAGGCTGTGTTCACAAACCAGAGTAAGACTCCTGTTCCCACATATGAGAACAACGCTTACTACAACTGCACGAACGCCAATATCTTTGATGACACCAATGATGCTGAAGCCAAACTGTTCTGGAAGGGTGACAAGAACGGACAAAAGGTTGATGACCCGAAGTATGCAGATCCTGCAAATGGTGATTTCACAATCGGTAACGAGAGTGTGAAGAACCTCAAGGTTGGTGCAGCAAAATGGTATAAGTAATCCATCCCCCTACGCTATAACTCAAACGGGCAGACATGCAGATTGTCTGCCCGTTTGTTTGTATATAAAGAAAAAAGTATTATCTTTGCAAGTACTAGATAATACTTATATGATGAAACATAAACTGATGGCAATCCTTTGGATTGGATTTCAAACGGTCATGGCAAGTGCACAGATGCTACCTTACCAGAATCCGCAACTAAGTGCTGAGGAGCGTGCGGAAGACTTATTAGGACGACTGACGTTAGAGGAAAAGACGAAACTGATGATGGATGTATCACCAGCCATACCCCGGCTGGGCATCCCAGAGTTTCATTGGTGGAGTGAGGCACTGCATGGAATCGGACGAAACGGCATCGCCACAGTATTCCCCATCACAATGGGTATGGCTGCCACTTTCAATGACTATTTAGTATATCAGGCATTCACTGCTGCCAGTGATGAGGCACGAGCCAAGAACACAGAGGCTCGACAAAAGAATGATATCAGACGCTACAGAGGTTTGTCGTTCTGGACTCCAAATATTAATATCTTCCGTGATCCACGATGGGGACGCGGACAGGAGACATATGGTGAGGACCCCTATCTCACCACTCGCATGGGACTTGCTGTGGTGAATGGACTGCAGGGACAGGAGTTTTCCGGAAGCGCTAGTAGTACTAGTAGCACTAAGAAATACAAGAAACTCTTTGCTTGCGCTAAGCATTACGCTGTGCATAGCGGACCGGAATGGAACCGCCATGAGTTCAATATTGAACAACTGCCTGAGCGTGACCTTTGGGAAACTTATCTACCCGCTTTTAAGGCATTGGTAAAGGAAGGAAACGTCAAGGAGATTATGTGTGCTTACCAAGCTATCGACGGAGAACCGTGCTGTGGCAACACTCGCTACTTACACCGGATCCTGCGAGACGAATGGGGATTCCAGGGCATCGTGACAAGTGACTGCGGTGCCATCGATGATTTCTACAAACCGGGACGCCATCATTTTGTCAAGACGGAGGAAGATGCTGCCGCACAAGCTGTCATTGCAGGAACAGACGTGGAGTGTGGCAGTGTATACCGGTCGTTACCCGAAGCGGTGAGAACGGGTAAGATCACTGAGCAGCAACTGGACACCTCACTGCGCCGTCTGCTAATAGGACGTTTTGAACTGGGTGACTTTGACCCTGACGAACTGGTGGAATGGACCAAGATTCCTATGAGTGTCGTGGCAAGCAAGGAACACAAGCAGATTGCCCTTGAAGCCGCTCAACAAAGCATCGTATTGTTGAAGAACAACGGCATACTGCCACTAAACTCTAAACTCGCAACTCGCAACCCTAAACTCGTTGTCATGGGTCCTAATGCCAATGACTCTACCATGATGTGGGGAAACTACAACGGACAACCTACTCAGACAATAACAATCCTACAGGGTATCCGCCAGTATCTGCCAAATGTACCATTCATACAAGGATGCACCTGGACAAGAAAAGAAGTGCCCACAAGCATGTTCAACCAGGTATTCACCGACGATGGGCGTCCGGGACTGCAAGCCAACTACTGGAATAATGAGCGAATGGAGGGACTGCCTGCCATTGCCATCCGTCTCACGGAACCCCTCCATCTGGACAATGGTGGCAACACCGCTTTTGCACCTGGTGTGAACCTGGAGCATTTCACTGCCCGCTACGAGGGTGAGTTCCGTCCGCAACAGGATGGTGAGGTAACCTTTGATATGCTCAACGATGACTACTCCATGCTTGTCTTCAACGGTGACACACTTCTCAACCGGACAAATGGACACGGTGTACGTGATGCTCATCTGACCTACAAGGTAGAAGCAGGAAAAAGCTATCCCCTGCAACTGGTCTATGTGCAACATACAGGACATGCCATGCTGCAGTTCGACATCAACATGACCGATCACTCTGCTGAAGCCCTCTCCCCCCTTACAGCACCACAATCCCCATTAAAAGATGCTGATATTGTCATCTTTGTGGGAGGCATCTCGCCCCGTTTGGAAGGTGAGGAGATGAAGGTCAGCGAGGATGGCTTCAAAGGCGGCGACCGCACCAGTATCGAACTGCCACAGGTACAGCGTGAGTGGCTTGCCAACCTCAAGAAAGCTGGTAAGCGCATCATCTATGTCAACTGCTCTGGCTCTGCTATCGCATTGACTCCAGAAGACGAGATTGCCGACGCAATCGTACAGGGATGGTACGGTGGAGAGAAAGGTGGACAGGCTGTGGCTGACGTTCTTTTCGGAGCATATAACCCTTGTGGGAAACTGCCCATAACATTCTATAAGAGCACTAACGACTTGCCCGACTTCCTTGACTATCGGATGACGAACCGCACTTACCGATATTTCAAAGGCGAGCCCCTCTACCCCTTCGGCTATGGACTAAGCTACACCACATTTGAGATTGGTGAACCGCAGTATATATATAATAAGGTACGCGTGAGAGTCAAGAATACCGGCAAACGGGAGGGAACAGAAGTCGTTCAGGTCTATATGCGGAATACCGCTGATACAGGAGGACCGCTGAAGACACTGCGTGCCTATCAGCGTGTCAACCTGAAAGCCGGTAAGAGCAAGACTGTGGAGATTGATTTCCCCCATGACCGCTTTGAGGGTTGGGACAGCGAGACGAACACGATGCGAGTAGTACCAGGCAAGTATGAACTGATGGTCGGCTCGTCAAGTGCTGACAACGATTTAAAGAAAATAACAGTTGATATCCAATAAAAAAAGAAATCCTCTCCGAACTCTGGAGAGGATTTCTTTTTAACTATTTACTTCTTAGGAGCAGCCTTTTTGGCAGGAGCTTTCTTTGCCGCAGGCTTCTTAGCTGGAGCCTTCTTGGCGGGTTTCTCCTCCTCTGGAGTCTCGTACTTGGCAAGACGAGCTCTCAGACGAGTAATCTCCTCATCCTTATACTCTATCTCGTCACCTTGGTTACGGATAGTAGTCAGCAGGGCATTCAACTCCTCATTGTCAATCTCTGCAGGATAGAGCGCATTGACTCTGTTGATGAAGTCACCAAGGATATTCATATAATTGGTGAAAGCATCAAACGGTCCGCTATAGATTCCACGATCCAATCCCACGTTAGAGGCTTTAGTCGTCATGAAACGGAAGTTATTGGAAGCCTGCAGATAGTCCCAGTCCTGATTGATACGTGGCTCATTGGCAATACGTACACGGTCGGCAACACTATAGAGCTTATTGAAAGCCTCACGCTGCATGGCATTACCCAACCAGCAGGAAACGTCACGTTCCTCGTCAACCCATGACAAAGTATCGGGCACGTCAAGGTTACCAACACTCTTCACCTTCATACAGATCTCTGTAGGTGTAGAGAAAGTGATGCCCTTTTCCTTAGCGCATGCAGGAAGAGCCTTCAGGAAATCAAGGATGTTACTGCTGAGTGGCTGAGCGATACCCAGTGCCGACAGCTCCATGAAGATATTGATGATCTGCTCCTCCTCTGGAAAACGAGCAATGCGATCAATATAAGCATCAGCAAACAAGGGATAACCATCCCAGTCGGAATTATTGAAACGCAGTGAGATGTCATCTGACAACTCTACGTCACGCAACAATAATTTCAGATTTGGGGCAATATTACAGTTATAGACATAATGAGGCGACTTCCAGCCCAGCACATGTTTGGCTCCCTCGGTCAGCATACCCTTGAAGCCCATGGCTGCTACCTGACCGCCGATGTCGTCACTGTAGATAAGAGAAGAGTTACGGAGAACAGTTGGTTTCTTTCCAAAATACTCCTCTATCTTCTGACATTGTTTCTTCACATCCATGGCAAAGGACTCCTCGTTGGCAAGCGAGGACAGACCATGAGAGTATGGCTCAGCGAGGAACTCCACACATCCTGTATTGTTCAGTTCCTGTAATTTCTCCAATACCTGTGGAGCATGCATCTCCAACTGCTCAATACCCACACCCGACAGAGAGAAGGCAACCTTAAAGTCCTTACCATTTTCACGAATCATATCGCCAATGGTATTCAGTGCCGGCATATAACTGCGCTCGGCAATATCGCTGATACTACGCTCGTTCTCATAATCATCATAGTAATAATGATCGGTACCGATATCGAAGAAACGATAACGCTTCAGATGAATAATCTGATGTATCTCGAAATATAAACAAATTGTTTTCATAATTATCAATTTTCAATTATCAATTTTCAATTAAATTCACTGTTCCCAACCAAGGGTTCTCTTATAAAGGGTAGCAATCCATGCGCCTACTTTCTCCCATGTAATCTGGTCAACCTCTTTCTTACCTTCCTCCTTGAGATACTGGAAGAGAGAATCGTTGGCACAGATGCTATAGATGGCATCGGCAAGTGCGTGGATATCCCAATAGTCAACCTTGATACAGTTGTGGAGAATCTCGGCACAACCAGACTGTTTCGAGATAATAGAGGGGGTTCCGCATTGCATAGCCTCCAACGGTGAGATACCGAAAGGCTCAGAAACGGAAGGCATCACATAGACATCAGAATCTTTCAGACACTCATAGACCTGCTTGCCTCGCATAAATCCTGGGAAGTGGAAACGGTCAGCAATACCACGCTCAGCCGCCAGATGAATCATTGCATCCATCATATCACCAGAACCAGCCATACAGAAACGTACATTACGGGTACGGCGAATCACCATATTAGCAGCCTCAACAAAGTATTCCGGTCCCTTCTGCATGGTGATACGACCAAGGAAAGTCACCACCTTGTCCTTACCCGTATGGTCAGGACGTGGGATAGCCTGATACTCCTCGGGCAGCGGATATACGGCATTATGCACCGTGAAGCACTTACGTGGATCCTGATGGTACTGGTGGATAACGGTCTGACGAGTCAGTTCCGATACACACATAATGCAGTCTGCCCAGTCCATACCGTTTTTCTCTATTGAGTAAACCGTCGGGTTCACCTTACCGCGGGAACGGTCAAAGTCGGTAGCATGCACATGGATACAAAGTGGTTTACCACTAACCTGCTTGGCATGAATACCGGCTGGGTATGTCAACCAGTCATGAGCATGGATGATATCGAAATCAAATGTACGAGCTACGACACCAGCGATGATAGAGTAGTTATTAATCTCCTCATGAAGGTTACCAGGATAGCCACCGGCGAACTCCATAGCCCCCAGGTCATTAACATGCATGTAATTGAAATCGGCATAGATATGGTCTCGCAACTTAAAATACAAGTCGGGATCCATGATATTACCCACACGGTCACGGACATAGTCGTAGTTAACATCACGCCATGCAATAGGCACAGCGTTCATAGCGACAATATTACAAGCCGTGCGGTCTTCATCACCAAAAGGTTTTGGCAGACATAATGTGATATCCATATCACCCTGGGCATGCAAACCCTGAGAGATACCATAGTTCGCAGTAGCGAGTCCACCGAACACGTGAGGAGGATACTCCCATCCAAACATTAATACTTTCATAGTCTTCTCCTCCTATTTTACTTTTGATATGAATATTTCTCCAACAGTTTCAGCGTACGGAGAATCTCAGCGACATTCATGGCAAATGCCATGGCACCACGTCCGTGGAATGGCGGGTTACCGTCGAACAACTCACTGATGGTTCCCAGTGCGTGATAGTTGATCTCATCCTCATAGCCTACCATCTGACGCTCTACGAAACTCAAACGAGTGCGCTTGTAAATCTTCAGACAGGCCTCCATATAGAATCCACCAAGCCATGGCCATGCCGTACCCTGATGGTAAGCATAGTCACGTTGTGTCTGCGGACCGACATACATCGGGTTATAACCACCGCTCTTCGGAGAGAGGGAACGCAATCCTTTCGGGGTCAGCAGTTCACGGGTACATATATCAAGTACGCCTTTCTTCTGCTCCTGTGACAAAGGAGAGTAATCCAATGCGACAGCAAAGATCATGTTCGGACGTACACTCCAGTCCATCATATTGCCATCCACATAGTCAAGCAGGTAACCATACTCATTAAGGAAAGTATCCACAAACGACACTTTGCAGAGTTCTGCACGCTCCTCCAGTTTCTTGGCATATTTCTTGTCACCAAACTCTTCCTCCAATGAGGCACAGAATTTCAAAGCATTATACCACAGGGCATTGAACTCAACAATATAACCTGAACGCGGAACTACAGGATGACCATTGGCGGTGGAGTTCATCCATGTAATCGCCTTGTCACGACCATTGGCATACAGCAAGCCGTTATCGTCCAGACGCATATTGGAGTTACCACCATCAATAATATAATCTACGATGTCACGAACCAATTTGCCGTACATCTTATATCCCTTTTCTATTCCTGCATCCTTGGCATACTGCTGAATAGCCCAAATAGCCCACAGCGGAACATCTGGATGCTCGATCTCGTAAATCTTCACACTGAGGGGTTTGTCCTCCATGAACTCACGAAGTCCCTTCTCAGCCGTCTTCATCACATGCTCGAAGTAATCCTGTTCACCAATAGCAAGCGTCAGACCAGGCAGGGCGATAAACGTATCACGGGCACGAGCCTTGAACCAAGGATAACCAGCTAACAGATAGCGGTCGTCATTGTCGTCAAGTTCTTCTGCAGAACTGCCACTGCGACGATCACGGAAATGGAACTGGTGGGCGGCAGCAACCAGACAATGATAGAAATTATCACGGGGCTGACGTACGTCAATCTCCTTCTGGAACAAAGTCTTCAGACTGCTGCTCTTAATCTCTTTGGTAGAGGCTGCGAAGATAATGCTCTCACCTTTCTTGATAGATACCTCGAAATAACCGGGAACATAGAGATCCTCATTAGAGGCATATCCGCGCTCCTGTTCTTTCGGATACTCCACGCCACGATACCAGTCAGGCTGGAACACGAACTCATTCTTCTTGTTGAACTGCATGTACAGGTCAGGATACCCGGCATACATACAAGTCTTGATACCGTTATCCACCTCATGATACTCACGGGATGCCGTTGAGTTCTCATGGGTAAACTGCCTTACAGAACGGAAAGCGAGGAAGGGACGGAATCTCAACGTTGTAGCAGAATGAGCATCTTCCAAGGTATAACGAATCAGGATTCGATCCTCATAAGCCTGGAAGATAGTCTCTCGTTTTAATAACACACCGCCTACACGATAAAGGGTGGTAGGCACTACGTCACAAGTAAACTCACGGATATACTTATGACCCTTCGGGCTGAAATTGTTGCCCTGGTACTTATGAAGTCCGAGATTGAACTCAGCACCGTGCTGAATCACCGTACAGTCGAAAGACGACAAAAGAACATGATTCTCGTCATCGAGCTCTGGTACGGGAACAACGAGCAGACCATGATACTTACGCGTATTGCAGTCAACGAGTGTCGAACTGCTATAGGCACCAGAACGGTTTGTTCGAAGTAATTCACGACGGAGCGACTCCTCCAGGTTAGTCATTACAGCTTTTTCTAATCGCAAATAACTCATAGTTCCTATTTTAAGGTTTTCGTTTTAGATTTGTATTCAATTTCCAAAAGTACACAATTTCATCGTGATGACAAAATAATTAATGATATTTTTTGTGAAAAGTATTGATTTTTATAGGAGTCGAAGAATATTAACTCGAATAATATTGTCATTTTATTCTTTTTTTATTACTTTTGCAGCGTTTAAGAGAGATTGCATTATTCATGGTAATATCAGGAAAGGAAATAGAAAAGGAACAAATCAGGCAGGCAATCAAAGAACTGTGGGAACTTCTCACGGAGCAGCAACGTCTATTCCTGATGTCTCATGCCTCTCTGGTGAGATTCAAGAAGAATGAGTTCATTTACCATGAAGATGAGACACCTGAGTTTCTTTTCTGTCTTGCAAAAGGAAAAGTCAAGATATTCAAAGAAGGTATTGGCGGTCGTCCCCAGATTGTGCGAATGGCTAAACCTGAGGGATTTTTCGGTTACCGTGCTGGTTTTGCCGGTGACCAGTACAGCACTTCTGCCGCTGCTTTCGAGACGGCTTCTGTTTGTAAGATTCCTCTGTCTGTCATCATGGAGATCATCCATGAGAACAATGATGTTGCCATATACTTTATCAAGCAACTGGCAAATTTGCTAGGTCATGCTGACGAACAAACTGTCAACCTTACACAGAAGCACATTCGTGGAAGACTGGCAGAGGCTCTGCTTCGGCTGAAGAGCAAATATGGCACAGAAGAAGACGGCATGACACTGTCCATCAGTCTTAGCCGTGAGGATCTTGCGAATCTTTCCAACATGACGACAAGCAACGCTATCCGTACCTTATCGGCTTTTGCCTCTGAAAGTCTGATAGCCATTGACGGAAAGAACATCAAATTGCTTGACGAAGACAAGCTGCACAAAACCTCTAAGAACGGTTAATCCGGTATTAGGAAATTAATCACCTCTTGCTCCACACTAATCTGATAGGCTCCGACAGGAGTCCCCATCAACCTGCCGTCAATACTGACCAGTGCATGTTTCGCCTCTTCGACCCTCACCTCCCGGGTACGATAGGGATGCACACTGTGATGGTTCAGAAACCGCCCGGTTACTAACAACCACAAGCCTGCGAAGACCTGCAAGATACCTGCATGATAAACGACAGAGACATCCAACAATCCATTATAAGGCACCGCATTAGGAGTCTGTCCGTACCCCGGTCCGCTACCAATGCACATCGTCATTACCTTCCTGTTGATGACATCAGAGTTGATTTTCACATTCATCTTATAATCCATGCGATGGAAGATCATCAGGAATATGGAGGCAATAAAAGACAAGGTACGAGAACCTAACAACGAACGTGCCTGCCGACGCATATTCATCACGTCAGCAATCAGTCCTATATTAACGCAATTCAGGAAATAACGATGACAGGACTCACCTTTCTTGTTGGTATAACGTATACACCCCAAGTCAACAGGACGGACACGGTGTTTGATAAGCCAGTCAACGGTTTGTTCCATATTTCCCTCCTTAAAGTCCCAATAACGGGCAAAGTCATTCATCACTCCATTAGGGATCACGCCCAGGGCAATAGTGTCACGCACCTGCTTCTCCTCTTTCATCAGACAGTTGACGGCATCATTCAGTGCTGAGTCACCACCCATGACGATGATGGTCTTGTAGCCATTATGTATCAACATGGACATCAGCCGTTCCACGCTGTCTGATGTCTCGCTTTGAACAAAGTCATACTGAACATGCCGCTCATTAAGGACAGACTGTATCTTCTCCCGTTGTTTACTTGATCGTCCTTTGGGACAATACAATATGCCCCATCTTGTCTCTTCTACTGCCATAGTGCTATTATCTCCTTTACTTTTTCTTCCATCGGCTGCATTGCCTCTACCCAGTGTATCTTGAAACCCCGGCGCTCCATCCCCCTGAACCAGGTCATCTGCCGTTTGGCAAACTGATGAATGGCTATCTCCAGACGTTGGAACATCTCGTCGTAGGTTGTCTTACCAATCAGGTATTCCGTGACAAACTTATACTCCAGACCATAGTATATCAGGTCCTCTGCGGGAATACCACTCTCGAGCAATGCCTTTACTTCTTCCACCATCCCTTCTTCCAACCGTGCTTTCAACCGTCGGGTAATCTTCTCACGACGCTGTTCCCTGTCAATATTCACACCGATGATCAGTGAGTCGACAGGAGGCAGCTCCCTGCGAGGAGTGGGATGCTCCAGATTATAAGTCTCTATCTCGATGGCACGGATGGCACGCTGACAGGAATCCACGTCTGTCTTGTTATGCATGTTCGAGTTGTTCTTTGTTTTCAGCTCCACCAGCATCTGTGTCAGCTCATCCAACGTCTTGCCTTCGAGCTGTTGGCGAAGAACTGGATTCTGCGGTACAGGCGAGAGATGGTAGCCTTTCAATACCGCTTCGATATAAAGTCCTGTACCTCCACAGAGGATAGGCTGTGCTCCTCGGCTCAGGATATCCTGATAGGCATCAAAGAAGTCCTGCTGGTATTGGAAGAGGTTGTATTTCGTTCCCGGTTCACAGATGTCTATCAGATGATAGGGCACGCCATCATAATCTGCAAGATCCTTACCTGTTCCGATATCCATACGACGATATACCTGACGGGAGTCAGCGGAGATAATCTCTCCCCCCACCTCTTTCGCCAGTGCAGCAGCCAGCGGTGTCTTGCCGCTTGCTGTCGGACCGAGTATGGTAATCATCTGTTTTCCCACCTTCATCAATATTATGCGTCAGCAAATACCTTACCGTCATCAAGGGTTACCTGCAACGGTGTATACTCACAATGGAAGTCGTTCCGCAAACGGTCCAGATACCTCTTACACTCCCACTTACACATCGGCAGGTCGTGCAGCAGGTAGTTACCACAGGTTTCTGGGGTCGTGGCAGGCACCTCACTCTGGGTCAGTATCCATTCCAAGCACTCGACAGTCAGTTTCCTCATGTCCTGGGCACTATACTTACCTGTCATGACGATATACATACCTGTCAGACAGCCCATCGGTCCGACATACACCACATCGTCCTTCACGCAGGAGTTACGGAACCATGTCGCCATCAGGTGTTCGATACTATGCATGGCAGCAGGAGCCACCGCCGGTTCCTTGTTGGGCTCCGTGATACGCAGGTCAAAGGTACGGAAACGCTCGTCGTCTCTCGAGATATAGATACCCGGTTTCAGATGGGTATGATCAATGGTAAAACTCTGTATGACTTCCATAACTATAATTCTTTCAATATGCAAAGATAGAAAAAAAAAGCCGTCCGACAAAATCGGACGGCTAATATTTAGTGAAGAACTTATCTTATTTCAGCTCAGCGAGGTACTTGATAGTACGAACCATCTGAGAAGTGTAAGAGTTCTCGTTGTCATACCAAGCAACAACCTGTACGAGAGAGTTGCCGTCACCCATCTTAGAAACCATGGTCTGGTTAGCGTCGAAGAGTGAACCGAACTTCATACCGATGATATCGCTGGAAACGAGCTTCTCCTCAGTGTAACCGAAAGACTCGTTGGTAGCAGCCTTCATAGCAGCGTTGATACCCTCAACAGTTACCTCACCCTTAACAACAGCGTGCAGGATAGTGGTAGAACCTGTAGGAGTTGGAACGCGCTGTGCAGCACCGATCAGCTTACCGTTCAGCTCAGGGATAACCAGACCGATAGCCTTAGCAGCACCAGTAGAGTTAGGAACGATGTTCTGAGCACCGGCACGTGCACGCTGAACATCACCCTTGCGCTGAGGACCGTCCAGAATCATCTGGTCGCCAGTATATGCGTGTACAGTTGTCATGATACCGCTCTGGATAGGAGCGAAATCGTTCAGAGCCTTTGTCATAGGAGCCAGACAGTTAGTGGTGCAAGAAGCTGCAGAGATCACTTTGTCGGCAGGAGTCAGAGTCTTGTGGTTAACGTTGTATACAATAGTAGGCAGATCGTTACCTGCAGGAGCAGAGATAACAACCTTCTTGGCACCAGCGGTCAGGTGAGCAGAAGCCTTCTCCTTAGAAGTATAGAAACCTGTGCACTCCAGAACAACGTCTACGTCCAGCTTACCCCAAGGCAGCTCAGCAGCGTTAGGAATAGCATAGATGGTGATCTTCTTACCATCCACAACGATGTAGTCCTCACCAGCCTCAACAGTGTGCTTGTTCTCACCGAACTTGCCACAGAAACCACCCTGAGCGGTGTCATACTTCAACAGGTGAGCCAGCATCTTTGGGCTGGTCAAGTCGTTGATAGCTACTACCTCATAACCTTCAGCCTCGAACATCTGACGGAATGCGAGGCGACCGATACGGCCGAAACCGTTAATTGCTACTTTTGTCATTTTTACTAATTTATTAAAAGAGTTATATAAAAATTTTCTTTTTCGGGCACAAAGTTACAAAAAAATTATTATATTTGCACTTGATTTCTGTCTTAATTAAGATTAAAGATACGGCATTAAACATTAAAAATGAGATAAATCAAGGCTTCAATGCTGAGATTGTAAAATGCAGATTACAATTTAAACATTAATATTAAACATTAAGATTATGGGATTTTTTAAAGAATTCAAGGAGTTTGCCATGAAGGGCAACGTCATGGACATGGCTGTCGGTGTGATCATCGGCGGTGCTTTTGGTAAGATTGTCACCTCATTAGTATCTGACATTCTGATGCCAATCATCAGTGTTTGCACTGGTGGTATCGACTTCACCAACCTGTTCGTCAACATGACTGACGACACGAAGTATGCCACACTGGCTGCCGCACAGGAGGCTGGTGCCAATGTATTTGCCTGGGGACAGTTCTGCCAGAACATCATCGACTTCCTGATTGTCGCTTTCTGTATCTTCATGATGATTAAGGCAATGAACAAGCTCAACCGCAAGAAGGAAGAGCCTGCTCCCGAGGCTCCCGCAGGACCTACTCAGGAGGAGCTGCTCGCAGAGATCCGTGACTTGCTGAAGCAGAAATAAATCAAGAATTTGACTTCTTTATTATAATATAAGGTGGCAGATTTTGCCACCTTATATTTTTTGTATACCTTTGCAACCGTTTTCAGAATAATAAGATAATGGTAAAGACTTTAGACTTCAAGCCGAAGATATTCTCGGCTATCAGGAATTACAACAAAAAAACGTTCCTTGCTGACTTGATGGCGGGTATCATCGTGGGTATCGTGGCACTTCCTCTTGCCATCGCTTTTGGTATAGCCAGTGGTGTTTCACCCGAGAAGGGTATCATCACTGCCATTGTGGCAGGTCTTATGATATCGCTCTTTGGTGGTTCAAAGGTACAGATTGGTGGTCCTACGGGTGCCTTCATCGTCATCGTCTATGGCATCATCCAGCAGTATGGCATGCAGGGACTGACCATCGCCACGCTGATGGCAGGTGTGTTCCTGATTCTGTTAGGAGTGCTGCGTCTGGGTACGATCATCAAATATATCCCCTATCCTATCGTCGTGGGCTTTACCAGCGGTATCGCCGTCACCATCTTCACCACGCAGATCAAGGACCTGCTGGGTATGCAGATGGAGGTGGTACCCAGTGACTTTGTCGAGAAATGGATTGCTTATTTCGGGAACATCGGGAATATCGACTGCTGGAGTGCCCTCATGGGTATTGCCAGTGTCGTCATCATCGCCGCATGGCCCATGCTGGCACGTGTCTTCCGGTTGTCCCCCCTCCGTTCGCTGCCGGGGTCGTTAGTGGCAATCATCGTCATCACTGTCATTGCGTTGTTGCTGAAGCAGTATGCGGGAGTGACGACGATAGAGACCATCGGCGACCGTTTCAGCATCAACTCCCAACTGCCGGGTGCCGTTGTTCCTGATCTCTCCTGGGAGACTATCAAGCGACTGGTGGGTCCTGCCGTGACGATTGCAGTACTCGGTGCCATCGAGTCACTGCTCTCCGCTACCGTTGCCGATGGTGTCATCGGTGACCATCATAACTCGAACACAGAACTCATCGGACAGGGTATCGCCAATATCGCATCACCGCTCTTCGGTGGTATTCCTGCCACAGGAGCCATTGCCCGTACGATGACGAACATCAACAATGGTGGACGCACCCCCGTGGCTGGTATCATCCATGCCGCCGTGCTGCTGCTGATCTTCCTGTTCCTCATGCCGTTGGCACAATATATTCCGATGGCATGCCTTGCCGGTGTACTGGTTGTCGTAGCCTATGGCATGAGTGGATGGCGTTCTTTCCTGGCGATGCTGCGTAATCCGAAGAGCGACATCACCGTCCTGCTGCTCACCTTCTTCCTTACCATCATCTTCGACCTCACCATTGCCATCGAGTTCGGACTCATCTGTGCCTGTCTGCTGTTTATGCGACGGATGGCTGAGACGACGGATGTGCATGCCGTACTGAATGAGATCGACCTCAACGAGGATGCGGATATGGAGCGTGGCAACCTGGAGCACCTCACCATTCCTAAGGACGTGGAGGTGTATGAGATCAACGGTCCTTACTTCTTCGGTGCCGGCAACCGTTTCGAGGATATCATGGCACGTTATGGTAAACATCCGAAGGTGCGTATCATCCGAATGCGTAAGGTACCTTTCATCGACTCCACGGGTCTGCATAACCTCGAGAATATGTGTCTGATGAGTCAGAAGGAGGGTGTCACCGTTGTCCTCTCGGGTGTCAACGAGAAGGTAGAGACGGTTCTCAAACGCAACAACTTCCAGCGCATCATCGGCGAGGAGAACATCTGCAACCACATTGACCTCGCACTGGCAAGGGCGAAGGAGATAGTGGGATAGCTCATTCCCTATACTCCAGGATATCGCCCGGCTGGCAACCCAGCTCGCGACAGATTGCCTCAAGGGTGGTAAAGCGTACTGCCCTTGCCTTTCCCGTCTTCAGGATACTGAGATTTGCCTGCGTCAGTCCTATCCGCTCGGCGAGTTCGCCCAGTGATATCTTACGCTTTGCCATCTCCACGTCTAAATTGACAATGATCTGTCCCATCGCTATATCGTTAGTTCCTGCTCTTTTTGCATGTCAATACCTCGCTGTATCATCCAACCAGTCAACTCCAAAGCTCCTCCTATTAGAAAAGAGAATGTCGTCACAAACACTGTCCAATATTGAGAGATGTCAAATATCAATGCACTAAGTGCAAAAGAGAATAAGGTTACGAGGTTACCCATCCGTGTGAGAAGTCGGGCGTTGTCCTCAGTAAAGACTTTTCCTTGTCTGATGTTTCTGCCAATTTTTATCCAGATATAGATAAAACAGACAAGAAAAACTATCATGAGGGCGCATACCTTTAAGTCTTTTTTTCCGAAAGATGGTACACTTTCCTGTATGCCAATGAAAAGCCAAAGGTCTAACAGAAGGTACAGAACAACACTAATTACAATACTCCATGGCTGTTTGTAGGCACTTGAGTCCTCAAGAGACAGATAATCAATATTCCACCAATTCTTTATCCAATTCTTCATATCAACTTACTTTTTATTATAATATTTTTATTGTTTATTTTTATAAATTTATCGTTTATCGATATGCAAAGGTAAGTGTTATTTGGCAAACCACCAAATAAATTCGATAAAAAAAGCCGGAAGTTGTCACTTCCGGCTTTTTAGGTATTACTCTCACTCACAAAATCTATGTTTCCTGCTGCTCTTGCTTTTGTCCTCCGTAAACATGCCAACTCCTTGAGAGCCATACAATATGCTTTGTGGTAATATACTCAAAACCATTCAAAGTCATAATTAATTGTTTACTCATATCACATGGCCATCCATTATAAAATAGGTAGTACGCTTCAAGGTTAGTTAGCTGGGCATCCTCCAACAAATTGTTGAGGTTTGCTTCCTTCATTTTTCTGACTGCATCGTCACTAAGCATACCAGACAACTGTCCACTTACAATTGTTGCCACGTCCTCACTTGGAATCGTCTGTGTCGTTTTGCCCAAAATGAAATAATCGCCATCCAAAGCCTCATCTTCTTCATAAGAGCCATACGACGCAACAGAAGTAGTAATCGAGGGATATCCACTATCATCCTTAATTTCATTTCTGCCTATGGTGAATGATTTGCCATGCACTCCAAATAATAATTGCAGTTCCTCATAGACACCCCACATGCTTTCTTCTGAAGCATATCGTGATTTCATAGACATCTCCAGACGAGACCGCGGCATAACAGAGTCAAGTTCTGGCGTTTTGGCATAAAGACTATCACATAAAAGATCAATAGAATCGTACATTGTCTGTTTAACCTCACGCCAATTCTCTATATGTTGCAGGTTGCCCAACTCATCGATTGTGAAGATCACATGTTGCTTCTCACTTAATGAGGCTATCTTACTCCACACACCTTTATCCAAGAAATCGACCTCATCACCGTCTATCTGCCTGTTGCCCAGCTCTATATACTCCAACTTATAGCCGTTACTGGTTGAGTCACGGACTATAATTCTAAAATCCGAACTTGTAAAATAGTTAAGTGTCGTATCATTCTCATGGATTTTGTATTTCATCATGGATATACGATAATCCATCGTGTCATTCTTACAGAAAAAAGAGATGACATTAATGGTGGAATCCTCACTCTCTTGCGACAAATTCTGAACTTGCGCACAGACTGCCGCTACATGACTGAAGAATACAATGATGACAAATAATAGTTTATTATAGTCTTTCATTTCTTGTTAATATATTTACTCCCACTCAATCGTTGCGGGTGGTTTTGAGGAGATATCATAGCAGACGCGGTTGACACCACGTACCTTATTAATAATCTCGTTGGAGACTTTCGCCAGGAAGTCGTAGGGCAGATGAGCCCAGTCGGCTGTCATGGCATCGGTGGAGGTGACGGCACGGAGTGCCACGGGATGCTCATAGGTGCGCTCATCACCCATCACACCGACACTGCGGACCGTGCTCAGCAAGATGGCTCCTGCCTGCCATACCTTATCATATAGTGTCACGCCATCGCCATCAATATACTCACGCAAGCCACGGATATAGATGTCATCGGCATCCTGCAGGATACGCACCTTCTCGGGAGTGATGTCACCCAGGATGCGGACGGCAAGACCGGGACCGGGGAAGGGATGACGGGTGATGAGGTGCTCGGGCATGCCCATCTGTCGACCGACACGGCGCACCTCGTCCTTGAACAACCACTTGAGGGGTTCGCAGAGCTGGAGGTTCATCTCCTTGGGCAGTCCGCCCACATTATGGTGGCTCTTGATAACCTTACCCGTGATATTCAGCGACTCGATACGGTCGGGATAGATAGTACCTTGCGCCAGCCATTTGGCATCGGTGATCTTCTTCGCCTCAGCATTGAAGACCTCGACGAAGTCACGTCCGATAATCTTACGCTTCTGCTCCGGGTCAGAGACTCCTGCCAAGTCGGCAAAGAACTTCTGACTGGCATCCACACCAATCACGTTCAAGCCCAGTACCTGATAATCGTTGAGCACCTGCTGGAACTCGTTCTTGCGAAGCATGCCATGGTCGACGAAGATACAGGTGAGGTTCTTGCCTATCGCTTTGTTTAACAGAACGGCAGCAACAGAGGAGTCAACACCTCCCGATAAACCGAGGATGACACGGTCGTCACCCAACTGTGCCTTCAACTCTGCCACGGTGGTATCCACGAAAGAGGAGGCACTCCAGTCTTGTTTGGAACCACAGATGTCCACCACAAAGTTCTTCAGCAACTGCTTACCTTGGATGGTGTGATAGACCTCCGGATGGAACTGTACTGCCCAAATACCAGTTGAGAGTTGAGAGTTGAGAGTTGAGAGTCGACTTCCCGGCTCACACCAGAAAGCGGCATTCTCGACATCGGCAGTACTGCCGATGACCTCAAAACCGTCGGGGATGGCGGTAATGGTGTCACCATGTGACATCCATACCTGCGAACCTCTGTCAAATCCTTTGAAGAGCGGGTTGTAAAGATTGATGGTCTCCAAGTGGGCACGACCGTACTCACGGGAGTCTGCCTTCTCCACCTTACCACCCAGACTATGGGAAATGAACTGGGCTCCATAGCAGATTCCTAAAACGGGGAGTCTGCCCACAAACTGACTCAGGTCTACCTTAAAAGCCTCAGGGTCGTGGACGCTGTAGGGCGATCCACTGAGAATGACACCAATCACGCTGGGGTCATCTTTCGGAAACTTGTTGTAAGGCAGAATCTCGCAGAAGGTATCCAGCTCACGGACACGACGACCGATCAGCTGCGTCGTCTGTGAGCCAAAGTCTAAAATAATGATCTTCTGTTGCATACAATATTATATATTACTTATAAATTTCTCTGCTTGGTCAAGGGTATCGAGTTTACCGACATCCAACAGGTGAAGGTCTGTCGCCTCATAACCTCGTATAAGATGGGTGGCACAGGCACTCAGGTAGAAATCCATGATGGGGAAACGTTCGCGCCACTCACTCAGCAAGGGTGCCAACGAGGGATGGAACACGTGGATGCCACTGAAGGCAAACTTCCTTAGTTGAGCGTTAAGCGATGAGTGCTGAGCGTCTTTCGCAGGACCTTTTACCTCTCCCGTCTCTATATTCGTCCATCCTTGCAGTCGCATCTCGTCATCAAAGAGCAGATAACGTTTCGTCTTACGCTGGCTGACCACCAGCAATGGCGCATCCATCGGCAACTGACGGAGGTCGAGGTTGCTAAGGATATCCACATTATGAATAAGGATAGGACTCTCGGGGTCGAACAAGGGCAGTGCTTTCTTGATACCTCCGCCCGTCTCTAAGAGTTGCTCCCGCTCGTCACTGATGCGGATATCAAGTCCGAAATTATTGTTAGCACGAAGGTAGTCGATGATTTGGTCGGCAAAGTGATGCACGTTGACGACGATACGCTCATAACCTGCACCCTTGAGTTTCATGATGACATGCCATAGCAGCGGTTCTCCAGCCACAGGCACTAACGCCTTGGGCATCGTATCGGTCAGAGGTTTTAGTCTTGTACCCAACCCTGCTGCGAAAATCATTGCCTGTCTCATATAAGTGTAGAGTTTAGAGTGTAGAGTTTAGGGTTTGAGTGATACCTTGCTCACGATGACAGATTCGCACCTCAATGCCGAACTTATCATGGAGATGCTCGGCAAGATGCTGGGCGGAATAGACACTGCGATGCTGTCCTCCCGTACATCCGAACGAGAACATCAACGAAGTGAATCCACGCTGGATATAACGACGCACATGGGCATCAGCCAGTTTATAGACACTCTCCAGGAAGGTCAGTATCTCACCATCATCCTCCAGGAAACGGATAACCGGCTCGTCCAGTCCTGTCAGTTGCTTATAGGGCTCGTAACGTCCTGGGTTATGCGTACTGCGGCAGTCAAACACATACCCTCCGCCATTCCCACTCTCGTCCTCCGGAATACCTTTGCGATAGGAAAAACTATACACTTTCACCACCAATGGTCCTTGTGCGTCGTATTTCGAGAAGGTAGGTGGACCGTCTTGCGGATGGGGGGTATAGGGATTTCTGTCTGTTGTCTTATAACCGTCAGCACGACTTGCGACAGTGGCAATCTGCTGGAACTGGGGCAACTCAGTGAGTTTACGGAGCAGTGACATCAGATAAGGATAAGGGAAATTGGTGACCTCTAACAACTCCCGGAGATTCTGTATAGCAGGCGGTATCGAGGTGATGAAATGCTGCTTCCGTTCGAAATAGCCGCGGAAGCCATAGGCACCCAGTACCTGAAGGATACGGAAAAGTACAAACAGCGACAACCGTGCCACAAAATGATGGGGTGTCGGAACTTCCGTAAACTGCTTCAATGCATTATAGTATTCGTAAACCAACTCACGACGTACCTTATAGGGGTATTTCGCAGATGCCTGCCAGAGGAAGGAAGCAAGGTCATAATAGTATGGTCCCTTACGCCCACCTTGGAAATCGATGAAATACGGATTTCCCTTGGAGTCGAGCATCACATTACGAGCCTGGAAGTCACGATAGAGGAAGGCATCACATTTCTCCGCCGTCAAGTCCTTGGCAAACAAGCGGAAGTCTGCCTCCAGTTTCAACTCATGGAAATCTATCTCAGTAGCTTTTAAGAAGCAATACTTGAAATAATTGAGATCGAAGAGCACGGAATTGACATCGAACTCCGCTTGCGGATAGCAATTGGAGAAATCCAACCCACGGGCACCCCGCATCTGTATATTTGGCAGTTCACGGATAGTACGCTTTAACAACTCCTGCTCTTTCAACGTGTAACGTCCACCTGCCTCTCGTCCCCCCCGGATAGCATCAAACAATGACACGCTACCCAGATCTGTTTCCAGATAACGCAGCTCATCCTCACTGACTGCAAGAAGGCGAGGAACGGGCAACTGTCTCTTCGCAAAATGGCGACAGAGATAAATGAAAGCATGATTCTCATCCCGGCTGGTACCGATGACACCTACCACGGTAGAGCCATCTTGGGCTGTCATCCTGTAATACACACGATTGCTACCGGCAACTGGCAACTGCTCTGTTTTTACAGGCTCTGCCCCACTCCACTGCTTGTATAGATTTAGTAACTGATGCATATATTGTCTGCAAAATTAATAAATAATCTACAAACAACGAAGAAAAACAAAAAAAAACCGACTGTCTCACGACAATCGATTTTAAAACAAACTACTTAAAAACTAATCTACTAAAACAAATCAAAAAAATATCTTTATTTCGCTAAATCCTAATATTATCTTGTCAAGGGTTTTAACCTTTTGACACTGCAAAGATAGTAAGTTTGCGCACACGAAACAAGTATTTCTATGAAAAAGTTATACAGAAATTGATTTAAATCAATGCGAGGAGCCAAAATTCCTTCTGACCCCTCGCATTTTGATATGTCTGGTTTACAAAACGTTACATTACATCATGCCACCCATGCCTGGGTTAGCCATTGGCATAGCAGGCTCTTTCTCTGGTTTGTCGACAATCAGACACTCTGTTGTCAGGAACATACCGGCAATTGATGCAGCATTCTCCAGTGCGACACGTGCAACCTTTGCAGGATCCACAATACCAGCCTTACGCATGTCCTCATACTCACCAGTACGGGCATTGTAACCGAAGTCACCCTTACCCTCACGTACCTTCTGTACGACAACGGCACCTTCGCCACCGCCATTAACAGCGATCTGACGCAGAGGCTCCTCTATGGCACGGCAAATAATGTTGATACCCGTCTGCTCATCAGCATTGACACCCTTGACATTAACCAATGACTCCTGAGCACGGATGTAGGTCGTACCGCCACCGGCGACAACACCTTCCTCAATAGCTGCACGAGTAGCGCAGAGGGCATCATCCACACGGTCTTTCTTCTCCTTCATCTCTACCTCACTGTTGGCACCGACATAGAGCACAGCGACACCACCTGCCAATTTGGCAAGACGCTCCTGCAGTTTCTCCTTGTCATAAGAAGAGGTTGTCAGCTCAATCTCCTTCTTAATCTGGGCGATACGATCCTGAATAGCCTGCTTCTCACCAGCACCATTAACGATGGTGGTATTATCCTTAGAAACAGTAACCTTGTCACAGGTACCCAGCATCTCAAGGGTAGCCTGCTCCAACTTCAAGCCCTTCTCCTCGCTGATGACAACACCACCTGTCAGGATGGCGATATCCTCAAGCATCGCCTTACGACGGTCACCGAAGCCTGGAGCCTTGACGGCACAGATCTTCAGACCACCACGCAGACGGTTGACAACCAATGTCGTCAATGCCTCAGAGTCAACATCCTCAGCAATTACGAGCAATGGGCGACCGCTCTCTGCTGCAGGCTGCAGGATAGGCAGGAAATCCTTGATATTAGAGATCTTCTTATCATAGATGAGGATATACGGATTCTCCATCACGCACTCCATCTTCTCTGAGTCTGTCATGAAATAAGGTGACAGATAGCCACGGTCGAACTGCATTCCCTCAACGACACCGATGTGGGTATCACGGCTCTTGCTCTCCTCAATGGTAATAACACCATCCTTAGAGACCTTACGCATAGCGTCGGCAAGCAACTTACCAATTTCCTCATCGTTATTAGCGGAAACGGTAGCCACCTGCTCAATCTTGTCATAGTTGTCATCCACCTTCTCCGCATTGTCCTTAATGAAGTCAACAACAGCCTTGACAGCCTTGTCGATACCACGCTTCAAATCCATGGGGTTGGCACCAGCGGTCACATTCTTCAAGCCCTCAGTAACGATTGCCTGAGTCAGAATGGTAGCTGTTGTCGTACCATCACCAGCGTCATCACCTGTCTTAGAGGCAACACTCTTCACCAACTGGGCACCGGTATTCTCAAACTTGTCCTCCAGTTCAATTTCCTTGGCAACGGTAACACCGTCCTTAGTAATCTGTGGAGCACCGAATTTCTTCTCAATCACGACGTTACGTCCCTTAGGACCTAATGTAACCTTCACTGCGTTGGCAAGCTGATCCACACCGTTCTTCAGCAGGTCGCGAGCCTCAATATTGAATTTAATATCTTTTGCCATAATTCTTCGATTTTTCAATTTAACATTTCTTATTTCTCAATGACTGCGAGAACATCAGACTGACGCATCATCAAGTATTTCTCTCCCTCAAACTCTAATTCTGTGCCAGAGTACTTTCCATACAATACTTCGTCACCAGCCTTCAGGATCATTTCCTCATCCTTTGTACCCTGACCAACAGCCTTGATAGTTCCGTGGAGGGGTTTCTCTTTTGCAGTATCAGGGATGATAATACCGCCAATCTTCTCTTCTGCCGGTGCAGGTACTACCAACACACGGTCGCCTAATGGTTTAATGTTCATAATACTTCTAATTTTAAATTAAACTTACTGCCCTATGAGAAGCGAAAAACGTGCCAATCTTCCCAAACTGACACTTTGGCAGAAAATCGTTTTTCTTCTCACTCATTGGATAAATTTCTCACACTCGACAAATAAAATTCTTTCTTTTTGTTCTTGTTTAATTGATTTTTTGTACCTTTGCAAAATGTAGCTAATTATAAATAGGTTATGAAAGATTTTATTAAGTATGTATTTGCCACTGTTACGGGCATTATCGTATTCTCCCTTGTCATGGGAATTCTCTTTGTGATTTCCTTAGTGGGACTGGCTGCCTCTTCCGCCTCTTCTGTCCCTGTGGAGGAAAACTCCGTATTTACCCTGATGCTCTCCGGCCAGGTTAACGAGCGGGCTGAGGAGGACATTATGGCACTCGTCAGCGGACAGGTCAGTGAGAACCTTGGACTGGACGACATCCTTGCCTCCATCAAGAAAGCAAAGGACAACGAGGACATCAAAGGTATCTATCTGGAGTCCGGGCTTTTCTCTATTGATACTCCAGCCTCTGCCCATGCTATCCGTGAGGCGTTGCTTGATTTCAAGAAAAGCGGAAAATGGATTATCGCCTATGGTGACAGTTACACACAGACAGCCTATTATATCTGTTCGGCGGCAGATAAAGTCTACTTGAACCCGCAAGGTATGGTAGACTGGCATGGTCTTGCCGCCAACCCCATGTTCCTTAAAGACCTCCTCGCCAAGTTTGGAGTGAAGTACCAACTCTGTAAGGTTGGTAAATACAAGAGTGCCCCTGAGATGATGACAGCCGACGGCATGAGCGAGCCCAACCGTGAACAGGTGACAGCCTATATGACTGGTATCTGGAAAGTGATGCTGAAGGATGTCGCAGCAAGCCGCAAGATTCCAGTAGACTCCCTCAACGCCTATGCAGACCGTTTCATCACTCTCGCCAACCAGCCTGACTTAGTCAAGATCAAGCTGATCGACAAGTTGATGTATACCGACGAGGTAAAAGGGGAAATCAAGAAACTCCTGAAGATTGACGCTGACGACCATATCAAGCAACTCACGCTGTCTGACATGATTAACGTGAAGGGTAAGAAGGAGAATGGTGAGAAAATCGCTGTTTACTATGCCTATGGTGATATCGTTGACTCTGAGACAGGAAGTGCTTTGCAGCAAGAGCATAGCATCGTGGCAACAGAGGTTTGCAAAGACTTGGAGGAACTCGCTGAGGATGATGACGTGAAGGCGGTGGTGCTTCGTGTCAACTCTCCCGGTGGTTCTGCTTATGCATCGGAGCAGATCTGGCATGCGGTCATGAACCTGAAGGCAAAGAAGCCGGTTGTTGTATCCATGGGTGGCTATGCCGCATCCGGTGGCTACTACATCAGCTGCGCCGCCAACTACATCTACTCGGAGCCTACCACCATCACAGGTTCTATCGGCATCTTCGGTATGTTCCCGGATGTCAGCGGATTGCTGACCGACAAACTTGGCATCAAGTTCGACGAGGTAAAAACCAACAAACATGCCGCCTTTGGTACGATAGCACGTCCGTTCAACGAAGAGGAGATGGCATTGCTCGACCAGTATATCGGTCGCGGCTACGAACTCTTCCGTAAGCGTGTCGCTGATGGCAGAAAACTGTCTGTTGAAGCGGTGGAGGAGATAGCTCAAGGCCGTGTCTGGCTGGGCAATGATGCCATTGGCATCAAACTGGTAGATGCTATTGGCTCTTTGGACGATGCCGTAAAGAAGGCTGCGCAACTTGCCAAGCTCGACGAATACCACACCGCATCTTATCCTGCACCTGCTGACTGGATGGATCAGATCTTGAACACCACCAACAAAAACAGTTATCTCGACGAGCAGATGCGTGCAACCTTAGGTGAGTACTACGAACCCTTCAATTATATGAAAGGTATCAACAGGCAGAGTGCCATTCAGGCTCGCCTGCCCTATTTCCTCCATATAAAATAAATAAGGTGTATGAGAGTGGAGGGGGACTTTATTGTCATCAATAAATGGCTGATGCCATTGAGTTGGCTCTACGGCATAGGGGTCAAGCTGCGCAATATGGCGTTTGAGCTGGGCATCCTGAAAAGCCGTTCCTTTGACGTACCAGTCATCTCGGTAGGTAACATCACTGTTGGTGGCACTGGCAAGACCCCTCATGTGGAGTATCTGGTGAAGCACCTCAAGGACCTCTTCCATGTTGCCGTACTCAGTCGTGGATACAAACGTAAAAGCAAGGGATTCATCATTGCGAACGCACAGACGAAGATGTCTGAGATTGGCGACGAGCCTTATCAGATGAAACAGAAATTCCCTAACGTTACGGTCGCTGTCGACAAGAGCCGTTGTCATGGCATCGAAGAGCTTACCAGTCAAGACAAGAGTCTGGATGTCATATTGCTCGACGACGCGTTCCAGCATCGCTATGTCAAACCGGGTATCAATATCCTGCTGGTCGACTATCACCGGCTGGTCATCTATGACACACTACTACCTGCAGGACGACTTCGTGAGCCTCTTTCCGGGAAAGACCGTGCTGACATCGTCATTATCACCAAGTGTCCAAAAGACCTGAAACCCATGGAGTATCGTGTCATCACCAAGGCGATGAAGCTCTATGCTTATCAGAGTCTCTTTTTCACCACACTGGAATATGACGATTTACAGCCTATCTTTGAAGGGGAAACCCGCCCGTTGAGCAGTCTGCAAAGCGACGAGCAGGTCCTACTGCTGACAGGCATCGCCTCCCCAAAGCAGATTATCCACGACCTGACTCCCTACACCAAGAACCTCACTCCTCTTTCTTTCTCGGACCATCATCAGTTCAAGAAGAAAGACATCCAACTTATCAATGAGACTTTCGAGAAACTACCCCAGCCTCGTTGTATTATTACCACTGAGAAGGATGCCACCCGCCTCCATGACGTGGAAGAGTTAAGTGAGGAAGTCCGTAAGAATATCTATACACTCCCTGTCAGCATCCGCTTCATGCTGGAACAGGAAGACGAATTTAACAAATATATCATAGGATATGTACGAAAGAATTCAAGAAACAGCATCCTGGTTAAAACAAAGGATGACCACAAGTCCAAAAACAGCAATCATACTGGGAACGGGACTCGGACAATTAGCTTCAGAAATATCTGACAAGCAGGAAATACCTTATAAAGAGATTCCCAACTTCCCCGTTTCGACTGTGGAAGGACATAGCGGCAAACTGATTTTCGGTAAGTTAGGCGGTGTTGACATCATGGCGATGCAAGGGCGTTTCCACTATTACGAGGGCTACTCCATGAAGGAAGTGACCTTCCCCGTTCGTGTGATGTACGAACTGGGCATTAAGACGCTCTTCGTATCTAATGCCGCAGGAGGTATGAACCCCAAGTTCAAGATTGGCGACTTGATGATTATCACCGACCATATCAATTTCTTCCCGGAGCACCCGCTGCGTGGCAAGAACTACCCTACCGGTCCTCGCTTCCCTGATATGCATGAGACCTACGACAAGAAACTGGTCCAGCTCGCCGCAGATATCGCTTATGAGAAGAAGATACGTGTCACCTACGGTGTGTATATCGGTGTCCAGGGACCAACCTTCGAGACTCCTGCAGAATACAGAATGTATCACATGATGGGTGCTGATGCCGTCGGCATGTCTACCGTACCAGAGGTGATTGTCGCCCACCATTGTGGTATCCACACTTTCGGCATCTCCGTCATCACCGACTTGGGAGGTTTTGAGAATCCCGTGGAGGTCAGCCATGAGGAGGTGCAGGAGGCTGCCAATGCCGCCCAGCCTTTCATGACGGAGATTATGCGGGAGATGATCATCCGATCGGAGAAGATGGAACTGCAAAAGACAGAGACGTTTAATACTGAACACCCCACTAAAGAATGGAAATAGCCAAATTAGGAGAGTTCGGCCTCATCGACCGACTGACAAAAGATATCAAGCCACAGAATACATCTACCCTGTATGGTGTAGGCGACGACTGTGCCGTTCTCCACTATCCTGACAGCGAGGTGCTCGTCACGACGGACATGCTGATGGAGGGAGTACACTTCGACCTCACCTATATCGACCTTGAGCACTTAGGATATAAGTCGGCGATGGTGAACATCAGTGACATCTTCGCCATGAACGGTACGCCCCGGCAGATGACGGTGAGCCTTGCCCTCAGCAAGCGTTTCTCCGTAGAGGACCTTGAGCAGTTCTACAATGGCCTGCGCCTTGCCTGTGACAAATGGAACGTGGATATCATAGGGGGTGACACCACCTCCAGCTATACCGGACTTGCCATCAGTATCACCTGCATCGGTGAGGCACGCAAGGAGGATATTGTCTATCGCAACGGCACCAAGGAGACTGACCTCATCTGTGTGAGCGGCGACCTCGGTGCCGCTTACATGGGACTGCAACTCTTAGAACGTGAGAAAGCCGTCTATTATGCGCAGGTGGATGAAGCAAAGAAGAAGGGCGACAAGAAAGCATTAGAAGAGCTTGCCCATTTCCAGCCCGACTTTGCAGGTAAGGAATACCTGCTGCAACGACAGTTGAAGACGGAGGCGCGTGGTGACATCATCCAGCGGTTGCGGGAGGCAAACATCCGTCCGACGGCAATGATGGATATCTCAGACGGACTCAGCAGTGAGTTGATGCACATCTGCAAGCAGAGCCATGTGGGCTGCCGTGTCTTCGAGAAGAATATCCCTATCGACTACCAGACGGCAGTGATGGCGGAGGAGCTGAATATGAATGTGACGACCTGCGCCATGAATGGTGGTGAGGACTATGAGCTGTTGTTCACTGTCCCCATCGGTGACCATGAGAAGATAGAGGCGATGGAGGATGTCAAACTCATCGGGCACATCACCAAGGAGAGTCTCGGTCATGTTCTCGTCACCCGTGACGACCAGGAGTTTGAGCTCAAGGCTCAGGGGTGGAATCCTTTATAATATTTTACTAAAACAACAAATTTAGAAAAATAATCCGCCAAAAGTTTGGTGGATTATTTTTTTTGTTGTACCTTTGCACCCGCAATCAAGAGGATTGCTTGAAAGAAACATAATGATGGTGCCTTAGCTCAGTTGGTAGAGCATCGGACTGAAAATCCGTGTGTCCCCGGTTCGATTCCTGGAGGTACCACTCCTCCTTTCATTATGAGTCCCTGTCTTAGAGTTCGCTCTAGCAGGGACTTTTCTTTTTGTATTGAAGCCCGAAAAGCCAAACGTCTTGTTTTATGAGAATCTGTATCCCTTACGCACGCGCGCACATACATAAAGTTTTTTACCCTTGTCACCGTTGCCACCTTGCAAAACTACTTGGAAAACAGGAACTTGCGGTAACAACGAGGTGACAAGGGTGACAACGAATAGTGTTTTTGCCCCTAAAATGCGTATAAAAACGAGTAAAGCCCCTCTTGCGAAGCCTTAGGCTTCGGGAGCAGGAGCCTTAGGCAACGAGGGTCGAAGGTACGGGCTTCAAGGGTTGAAGTCTTAGGCATCGTAAATGAAGCCCCTATCATGTATAATTGCAATCAGACTTGGTTTACTTTGTAATTCAATTTGATTTACTCGGTAATTCAATTTGATTTACTTTGCAAATCAATTTGATTTACAATGAAAGGAGGCATCCTTTACAAAGGTAGCCGTTAATGGTGTCAAAAGCAAGCGTCAACTCCTGCTGACGAAGATACCGAATCTATCAATCTATCAGCCTATCTGTCAACCACACAACCTACTGTCTGTCAGTTCGTTATACCCTCTCGCTGATAGATTGACAGATATTTCTTGATTTTAAAAACTTAGGTATATTAAAAGCGTAGTATATATTCATTATCACCAGTGTCTCTTCTTTTTGGGATGCAAAAACAAAAAAAATTTTGAATCCTTGCTTATTTTCCAAAATATTATTATCTTTGCTAACGGTATCGGGGGATTACTCTGTCTCGGCAAAAAAAAAGAACAAGTTTCTTTTGTTTTGCTCTCGACTTTTCGTATCTTTGCACCCAGAAGTATTCACTTAAACAAAATTAGATATGAAAAAGATGATTTTAAGTGCCATGATGATCATGGCTATGGTATGCGCAAGCACCACCGTTAACGCACAGTCGGACAACAAGCCCAAGGCTAAGAAGGAATGCTGCGACAAGAAAGCAGAGAAGAAAGACTGCTGCAAGAAGAACGCTGAGAAGAAGGCTGACTGCTGCGACAAGAAGAAGGAAGAGAAGGCTGGCTGCAAAGCAGACTGCAAGAAATGCACCGAGTGCAAGGCTACCTGCAGCGACACCAACTGCAAGGACTGCAAGCACAAGGGACAGTGCAAGAAGAACTGCAAGAAATAATCGACTGTAGAAATAAGAAAAGACAGAGGGTGTGTCACACTGGCACATCCTTATTGTGTTTATTTATAGCGTATTACCACCATGCTGACAGAGAAGACGATGGAGAAACTACGTATCCTGACGGAGTCGGCGAAGTACGATGTATCGTGCTCGTCGAGCGGAACAGTGCGTGGTGGTAAGAAGGGTATGGTAGGCAACACGGTAGGAGGAGTGGGCATCTGCCACTCGTTTGCCGATGACGGACGGTGTATCTCACTGTTGAAGATCATGCTCACCAACCACTGCATGTACGACTGTGCCTACTGTGTCAACCGTCGTACAAACGACATCCAGCGTGCCACCCTCTCTGTCTCGGAACTGGAAGAGATCACGATGGAGTTCTATCGCCGTAACTATATCGAGGGACTCTTCCTGTCGAGTGGTGTGGTACGTAACCCCGACTATACGATGGAGCGGTTGACGGCAATTGTCCGTGACCTCCGCACCGTCCACCGTTTCAACGGCTATATCCATCTGAAGGCAATACCCGGAGCCTCGCAAGAACTACTCAACGAGGCTGGACGCTATGCCGACCGCATGAGTGTGAACATCGAGATTCCGAAGGAGGAATCGTTAAAGGCTTTGGCTCCCGAGAAAGACCATCAGAGCGTGTTCCAGCCTATGCGTCTCATCCAACAGAGTGTCCTTGAAAATAAGGAAGAGCGCAGGAAGTTCCGTCATGCCCCCCGTTTCGTACCTGCAGGTCAGTCGACGCAGATGATTGTGGGTGCCACCAACGAGACAGACAAGGATATCCTGCAGATGTCGTCCTCGCTCTATCAGCAACCCACTATGCGCCGTGTCTACTATTCCGGCTATATCAGCGTAAACACTTACGACAAGCGGTTACCTGTTCTGAAGCAGCCGCCCTTGGTGCGTGAGAACCGTCTCTATCAGGCAGACTGGCTCATGCGCTTCTATCATTTCGATGTCAACGAGATTGTAGATGATGCACACAGTCATCTCGACCTCGACGTAGACCCGAAGTTAGGCTGGGCATTACGCCATCCAGAGTATTTCCCTGTGGACATCAACCACGACGACTATGAACGTATCCTTCGTGTACCCGGCATCGGAACGAAGTCGGCATGGCTCATCGTCAACAGCCGCCGCTTCAACCGCCTCACATCATATCACCTGAAGAAGATGGGCGTGGTGATGAAAAAGGCAAAGTTCTTTATTACCTGTGGTGAACTTACCAGCACCTTCTCACAACCTATCATTGGTATCAACGAGCTGCACCCTGAACACCTCCGTCCATTACTCATCTCCAAGGCACAACAAAAGAGAGTTGCCGACGAACAGCAACTCACCCTTGATTTCGAAGAATAATTGTTATAACCTGCAAGTCAGTCCTAACTTGGTTTCGAAGGTCTTGGCACGTACCGTATCGCGGTACTTATAGAAAGTACGACGAGAATAAAAGGCACCTGACAAGGTGATGGACCATTGTTTGGCGAGATGGAACTCAAGGGCGGGGTGAATGACCAACAGAGCGGCATTACTACGGTCACCCTGAACATTCAGATAGTGTAGGTCTCTGGTTCCATCGGCAAACTCCTGCAGTTCCTTAAGACTATAGTCTTCATAGCCTTTCCAAGTATAGATGCGGAAATATTTGGCATTAAGAATGAAGCGTCCGAACTTTCCGAAGTCTAGTTGAGTCTTTGACTTGATACTGAAGCCCATGCCCATATTATAGTCGCGCTCGATGACATTGAAGTAGTCACTCTTCGTTCCACCGAGCAAGATTCCACTGAGGAACACACGCTGTTCCAGTCCTGACAGCGCTCCCGTTCGGGGTAGAGAAAAGATGAAGCCAGGACCGAAGCCTGCTGCCTCGCTGATACGATACGGTGTCAGCTCGGAACCGTCCTTAATAGGTTTGGCATCATAATAGTTAAAGTGCTGGTAGATACCAAACTCACCTGCCATGTCTTTCTTATCGAGGATCGGTGTACTCCACAGGCGACCGACGATGCTGATGTTATTGACCATCGGTTGTCCGCCACCGAAGCTGAAAGTGGCATCCAGGTCGAAGAAATCGTAAGGCTTGGTATGACGCTCACCGTCAACAGAGGTACCATAGTTCAGATAGAAGTTTAAATAAGGAGTATGGACACCACGGAACAGTGCACCATCATCTGCCAGGTAACGCCAACCGACAGAGAATGCTACATCGACGGGAATCTCATGGAAGTTATGATAACGGTAATGGTCGTTACGGACGTGCCAGGCATCACCGCTGAGGATACGATGCAGTCCCTGGATGGGGTTGACAATGGTGGCGGCAGCCTCACGTAAGAAACGGCGGAAGCCACGGTCACGGTCGTCGAGGATGGTACGACTCAAACGGTGGGTCATCTCACCGATAGCCATACCACCACAGGAGGTGGCGATGATATCGTTGATGGCTGGTGGTTCTGTCTCACCGAAGAACTCCCACATCAGCGAGCCGCCCAGTGCATAGGGCGCCGACTCCCAGAAGCTGAGTCCGTTGGTACGTGCCGCATTGAAGTAGAGGTTACCATGATAGGGATGGGCAAACATATTAGTGGTGAAGAGGTCGTTGTCCCAGACAAAACCTGTCTTAAAGTTATTCCGAATGTCTTTCAGGGTGGTCTGTGCAAAGTCCGACTTCAGCACCCAGCGGTCGAAGAGTTGTACACCCACGTTGATGCCCGTCACCTCAGCAGCAGCCAACCAGTAGCGTTTCTTTACAGGAAGAGCCATCGTGGAATCGGTGAATACCATCGCTGAACGTTTCTCCTCCCATGCCCGTTTCCAGGTATCATGCTGGTCACGAATCTGGCGCCATGTCAAACCCAGTTCGAACAACGGGCGGTTACGGTAGGTCTCGTTACGGTTGTAGTAGCGTGTCCATCCCCAACCTACAGAGGCAAAGGCACCTAAGCGTTTGCTGATCTGGTAATCGGCGTTGAGGCGTGCCTGCAGGGAGTACAGACGCTCTGGACCCTCATCCGAGTTCTTATGGAAAGTCTCTACATGGTAGTAACCGATATCACCGCTAAGACTCCATTTCGGCGACAACTGGAAATATTGTCCTAATCGGTAGAATATAGCACCAGAGAACTTACTGTCAAGTCCCATGAAATGTGTACCCACACCGGCGATGCTGTATGTACTCTTGTTGCGGTAGCGGACGGCGAAATTCACCTTGGTAGAAGTACCTCCATATAACATCATGTCAATGACGGTCTTTGGGTTGATGTTCACCAGACCAATCTTATGACCAATGCTGTCGTATGACACATTGATCAGTCCGACTTGCCATCCTTTCGGGCGCTTACGGGCAACGTTGAACACACCAATCTGTGCACCGTTCAGCGAGTCGGAATAGTTGACAGTTCCCAACTGCACACCACGCATCATGGCTGATGATACATTCAGAATACCCGACAACTGCATACCGCCGTTCATACCGTTCGTGACGTTGTTAACACCACTCAACTGCAAACCGTTAAACGTATGTGCCGACGTATTGGATATACCTGACAACTGCAGTCCTTTACCACCATTGGCAGCCACTGACGAGATCACACCGACCTGTACACTCTTTGTGGTATCCTGTACACTGACAATACCTACGGGAAACTTCTGACCCATCACAGAAACAGTGATGCACCATAACAGAGCTACAATACTTATCTTTTTCATCTTTATTCGTTTATTTCGTACAAAGGTACAAAAGTTTCCTGATATGTACAACTTTTCTACGTTTTCCTATAAATTATTTCTTCATAAATGCAGCGATACGGTCTGCAATATTCTTCTTTATGTTGTTATAGAACAAACCGTAGTCGTAACGATGATAGCTCTCTGGACCGAACAAGGCTGCAGCATCACCAGGAATGGCATAAAGCTTGGCATCGACCGTGGTGACAACAACGGAACCGCGAACAGTGTCCACACGGGCATCGGCAATACCAGGGGTGACAAGTTTACCTTCAATGGTAAGTGAACCAAGGTTTTCCTTGACAGGGGCGTAAGTATCGTCGCGCTTCCAGTTAATCGGGTTGATGCTGATACCGCCAGGAGCCAGCGTACAGTTCTTGGTATCCTTATTAGCAAGACCTTCAGTGTTCCATGATACGATAACTCCAGTATCGGTAGCACCTTCAGCAAACTTCAGACCAGTACGTGCGAGGAAATCCTTGGTTACAGCGTAGCCGATGGGATAGGCAGCAATCATACGCTTGAGCGCCTCTGGATGCTTCGTCATATAGTTCTCTAACAGGTTAATCAGTGTCGAGGCACCCTGCGAGTGACCTGCAAGGATGAACGGGCGACCTTGATTGAGGTGCGTCAGGAAGTAGTCAAGGGCATCGGTAGCATCAAAGCCTGAGAGATAATTTGTGACTGTCGAGTAATCGGTACCAGGCTTCGGCATGGATATCTGACGATAGTAAGGCATGAAGACATTGCAACTCTCATCGAAGACACTGGTCTGAATCTGACGTACCTCCTTCGCGCCGGCAACTAATTCAGAGTCTGTGATCTCGCAAATCTGGACGGGATCGCGAAAACCAGTAACGGTGGGGTAGATGAAAAATACGTCGACATTCTTAGTTATTGAGTCGGGTTTTTCCAACCAACACTCATCCTTGCTGTAGTCAAGTTTTGTCTTGTATTTCTCCAGTCCAACGACACCTGCCAGGGCTTCAGGAATACTGTCCTGTTCAGCGTCAGACACTGGTTGTTTGTTACTTTTGCATGAGGTTAATGACACGGCTACCAGCATCATCACCGATGCTAACAGCGGAAAAAATTTCATTCGTTTCATAGTTCTTATTATTTTATAGATTAATTATTTGAATTTATTCATTATTTGCATACTTCCTTGCCAATCGGAACTGATAGCGGTAGACGAGACAAGCCATGCTGAGATAGATAGCAGCCTGAATCCAAAGGATACGTATCTCTGGAAGAATCTGGCTGACGGTAGCACCCATCGAATTGATGCGAATGAAAGCACGAACACCAAAGGTACTCGGGAACAGCCATGAGACGCCCTGCCATGCACCAGGGATACTAGATTGTGGCCACGACACACCAGTGAGGAACAGCAATGGTACAGAGACGAAAACCATCAGTAACATTACATTCTCACGATAACGCACCAGACAGGAGACTGTCATGCCAAAGAATACACTCGCCATCGTGTAAGGCAAAAGCATTGCCAATAGCGTCCAACCGTTAGCCAACTGTGGGAAGGAGAACATGCAGGGTACTGCCATGGATAGATAGGCGGCAGCCACTGCACCTATCATCCCATAGCACAAAGCTTTGCCCCAGACAATACGGTAGGCACCACGATAGTGCGGATCGTCTGTGGGAATGAGCTGACCATTACGATTGCGTTCACGAGCCGTACCAGCAGCCATTCCAATACCGAGAGCGATAGCCTGTTGCAGAATGAGCATGAGCACGGCAGGCAATACACACGAGCCGTAGCCGCCTGAAGGATTGAACATCGTCACATCGTCAACAGCCAGAGGCTGCGCAGTGATAGCATCCTCACGTTTTGTATAGTTCCCTGACTTCTTGATATTCAGACCTGCGCCAAGGCGTCCAGCCTCAACCATCGCAGTCTGATAGACAGCCTTATATGCGAGCATCAACGACATGTCGCAATATACACTGATAGTACCTTGTTCACCACGACTGACACGTGTAGCGAAATCGGATGAGATAAAATAGATACCCCTGACGAGTTGTCTACTGACGAGCGAGCGCGCTTCATCAAGGTCTTCTGCATAATAGGCTATATGAACGTCTGACGAGGCGTCGCAGTCGTTAATAAACTGACGTGAGAGCGCAGAGTGCGACTGGTCGACGACAACCACAGGTGTCTCGTGCAGCGACTCATTATTGTATATCCACGAGTAAAGCAATGGATAACCCAGTGGTACAATGACCAGGAACATCAGTACGCCCTCGTCTTTGATCACTTGTTTCAACTCCTCTCGCCAGATGTAGAGCACATCGGTCAGGTGTTCTTTATATTTACGGAATATAGACATAATTGAGCATTGCGTTTTTAACTTTACGGAGTACGAACCAGGGCAGCAGCGTGAAGGCCACGAGTGCCACGAGGTGGAACCACACGTCGATGACAGGGAAACCATTGAGTACCGTTGCCTGATAGATCATCCAGTAATGGCGCAGGGGGAATAACCACGACATTGCCTGCAACGGAGCGTCCATGCCTGGGACAGGGAATGCAGAACCGCACATCGAGATGCTGAGTACTGACCATAATGACGAGATACTCATTGACATGCGCAACGATGGCATCAAACCAAAGGAGAAGATGCCAAAGCCAAGACCGCCAGCCACCTGCAATAGACTGAGTCGTACGATGCTCCATACTCCGCCAAGTCGTGGGAAGTGGAGTACACCGAAGATATAATATTGGTAGATGAATATCACGAGTAGGAACACAAGCGCATGAACGAGATACTTACCGAGGATGGCAACTACAATGTTATTGTCAGCCATCCGCAGCCATTCCTTACCCGTATCGAACTTCATCTCCGTGCCGACAGCGTATGCCGAAAGTAAGGCCATGAAGAGCATCAGGATACCTGGCACAAAGACGGTGGTCAGACTGTAATTATAACTACCTTGGGGGTTGGCTATCATGTGTGCATCGATAGTGATAGGTTGCAGTGCCGCTTTGATTTGACCAGGTGTAGCTCCCTTTGCGGAGAGCGTTGCCTGACCTACTGCCGCCGAACCCAACGAACCGATGGTTTTCAAGTCCTTCGAAGCCATTGAACCTGCCGTCATACACGTCATTGTGTAGTAGTACGATATCTTCGGCTGTCGTCCAGACAAGAGTTTCGATGCCGTGCCCTCAGGAATATAAAGATAGCCATAGACCTTACCTTCCTGCATGGCATTGCGAGCCTCAGTAATATTAGCAAAATGATAGACGACACGGGAGTTCTGCATGGCATCAAGGTTGCGGATAAGACCACGCGACGTGGCACTATTGTCCTGATCCACTACCCCGATGGGCAAATCCTGTGGCAGTCCTTCATCAAGCATCGTAGTGAAGAACAACACCAACAGTAGCGGGAACACTATCATGCAGAAGCCGTAGATACGGTTCTTCGCAAGAATACCGAGTTCACGCAGTGCGATGTTGCCTATTTGAGAAATATACTTCATTTTTTAAGTATCAACGACATTCCTGGACGCACATCCTCGATTTTCTCCATCGGACGTGCCTTTACCTCAAAGGTCTTCTGGTCATACTGACCACTGGCCTTCGTTGCCTTCCAAACGGCAAACGAGCCTTTGTCCTTCATATAGTAAATCTTCATCTTGACTTCCTTCTCTAACGCAGGAACGACAACAGTCAACTCGCTGCCCAGTTTCAGACCCTTCAACTGGTCCTCGCGGATATTGAACGTACCCCACATGTCATCCATCACCGAGATGGTCATGATAGGAGAACCTGTTCCAACCAACTCACCCACCTTCGGATAGACATCGGTTACCTCACCAGCAGCCTGGGCTATCTGTACAGTCTCATGGATATAGCTGTTTACCTCCTGCACAGCACCACGGGCACGACCCACCTGTGCAGCAGCAGACATCTTCTCTTCCATACGGGCACCATTCTTTGCCATGTCATACTGACTCTGTGCAGCCTTGACCTGTGCCTGAGCCGACTTGTACATAGCCAGAGCCTCATCGAACTTCTGGGCACTGATAACCTCTTCGTCGTAAAGTATCTTCATACGGTTGTACGATTTCTCGGCAATCTCCAGACCTGCCTTCGCCTGCTCCAACAACTGGTAGGCAGCCTGTACCTGTTCCTTGCGGGCACCATTCTTTGCCATCATTTCCATTGCTGAAGCAGCATCGACGGCACTCTGAGCCTGCGACATCTTCGCCTGCACATCAGGAGCCTCGAGGATAGCCAGTGTATCACCAGCCTTCACGAAGTCACCTTCCTTTACACGAAGTTCAAGGATACGTCCTGGTACCTTACTTGACACACGGTACTCCTCTACTTCCATTTCACCCTGAATCACATCCGGATCACGACCTAAAGCCAGAAAACCGATAAGGGCTACGATTGCTACTACTGCTGAAAAGCCTGCGACGGCCAGCAGAATATTGTTATGCTGTTCTTTTGCTTTGTCTGCCATAATAATATTACTTTTTTTACATTATTACATGATATAATTTCTATTCCAGTGTTCCCAATGCCTTTTGCAGTTCAACCTCCGAGAGTTTTACACCTATCTCAGCGTCAATCTTCTGCGATTGTGCCTGCTGCCAGGCTGTCTGCGCCTCCATGACAGTAGTGTATGAGACTGTTCCCTCTTTAAAACCGAGGTTCGCCATGCGCAGATTCTCGTCGGCACTGGCAACATTCGCGTTAGCCATCTCTAACTTCTTGTTGGCTTCGCTCACCTTAAAGGAACTCTGTTTCACCTGTAACTCAATCAGTTCACGGGCTTCATCCAGTTCCATATTAGCCATAGCAGTAGCCACTTTCGAGGCACGTACCTTATTCTTCACTTCGCCCCAGTTCCATACAGGTATGCGCACCAGTACGCCCACGTTCCATACTCCGCCGAACTTCTTTTCAAAGCCATTGAACGTATTCGGGTTACTTATCGCATAGCCACCTGTCAACATCACCTGCGGCAGATTACCTGCTTTCAACACGTTCGTCGTCTGCTTACTGAGGTCAACGGTGTTCTGAAGTACCTTCAACTCAGGGCGGTTGTCATAACTCAGAGAATACTGAGAGGGTGAAGAACTCAGCGAATTCAGAGAATTTGATGCTTCGTCTGCCAGCGTGATATCCTCGTCTATTGGTAATCCACACAACTGACAGAGCAGCATCTTCGACAGTACCAGACCGTCTTTCACTTGTGTCAGTGCCATCTCAGCCTCGTTCACTCTCACGCTGACGTTCAGACCATCACCCTTGGTAGCCACACCTTGGTTGATCATCTTCTGAACATCGCCCTTCAACTTCTTCACCAAGTCCAAGTAACTCTCGGCCAGAATCTGTTTATGACGCAACGACACCACATTCCAGTACGCCTGATCTATATTATATATGGTACCCTGGCGCTTCATCTCCAAAGAGTTCGCTGCCATCTGCTCGTTGATGTCGGAAATCTTATTGGCGGCTATGATAGCACCACCCATAAACACTGGCTGCGTCACCGTTATGGCTCCACCCACCATATTACGCGTATCCGTACGGAAGCCTTCTACAACACCAGCACCGAAGTGGTCAAGTACTCCGGCAAACGCCGACAAGTCATTGCCAATCTTCTCCTGTATAGCGGGAGACAGCCCCGAAGTCAGTGGCGACAGTGCATCACGCAGGTGCGTTGCTGTATTTGTGCCTAAATTACTCAGCGCAGCCTTCTGGTCGTCGTTCAGGATGGAAATCTCCCTACTCATCCATAAATAGCCACCCAGTGCGTTCACTTTCGGCAGATACTGTGTACGTGTCGCCTTTCTTGTATAGGCACTCATCTCCTGCTTCAACTTCGCCACGCCCATCTGTTTGTTGTTACGTAGTGCCATCGCCCTACAACTGTCAAGCGATAGCACGCGCTGCGCATCTCCGCTCAGCGGCAATAGCATCAATAGCCCGAGCATCATCGCTCGTACCATCACTGTCCGTTTTTTCTTTTTTGTCATGTTCGATTTTGTTATATTATTCTTGAAATTTCTTTCTGTATTCCAAAGGCGTCATGCCTGTATGTTCCTTGAAGTATTTGCCGAAAAACGAGGCATTGGCAAAGTTCAGGTCATAGGCAATCTCCTGCATCGTCATGTCGGTGTAGCGCAAACGGCGCTCGATGGCTTCCATCGTGAAGTGCTCTATCATCATGCTTGGTCGGCGATTGATGGTCTCCTTCAAGATGGTCGACAAGTATTTGGGCGTGACATTCAACTGCCTGGCAAAGTCGTCCACCTTGCGGATGCGTCCATCGCTCTGCTCAACCAAATGTATAAACCTGTCCGTCAACAGTCGTTTGTGAACGCTCGGATTTGTGTTCTCTGTATCCTTCGGCACAGCTTCTTGTTGCTCGTCGCGCCGCATCATGCAGAGCATTTCCAGCATCATGGTGCTGACGAGCGACCTGACAATATCAGGATAAAGCTGCGGTGAACGATCTCTCATTCGACGACACAGCAACTGAAAATACCCATCAAGAAGCGTAACATCGTCGGGGGTAAGATGCACCGTTGGATGCTGTTTGAGATAGGTTAGGTCGGCCAAACTCACCTTACCATGCATATCGATGCTCCATAATTCGCTTCTGGTAAACCAAATCTGACGGCAGTTGAAGTCGGGCGAGGACATAAAATTAGAGGCAACGCTATGCGCCATATAGAGGAAAAGGTCGTTCTTGCGGAGACGAATCTGCTGTCCGTCGTAGTCGAACTGCGCCATGCCCTCGGTGCAAATCACAATGAGTCCCTGATTGTTGAGACGAAGTTTACCCTTGGGCAATGCCCCAAAGTTCTCCATCACCACCAAATCGTCACTATCGCCTATTCGCAGGGTATCGTCACCACCTCTTGGTATGAGTGTTTTTATCTCCATGATGTTCGTTTTTTCTTTTCAAGGTGCAAAATTCGCAAAAAATATCCGATATTCAATGTTCTATTTTTGCTTAAATATGTTCTGTGGTAAAATTCGATACTACTTTATGCTGTTATATTTTGCACTTCGGGTTTTTCTTCGTACCTTAGCAGTCGATATGTTAGTATATACCTTCGACAAGACCATGGATGGCATATTGTCTGCCGTCTTCGACGCTTACTTCCGCCATCAGCAGCCAGACATGCTGATTGGCGAGGGAGAGCAAATGCCTTTGTTCTGTGAAGAGACATGGCAGGTGGTGACGACAGAGGAGAAGGCTTCAAGGGTATGGGCTGGACTGGAGAAACACGTCTCGAAGGAAGCACTAAAACTATTAATGGTCAGTTGGCTGTCGGAAGAGAAGGCGCTGAGTACTCCCCTCTTCCATTATATCTATAAGGTGTTCGGCACGAAAGGAGCATCCATCGAGCGTAACTTCTCCGACCCTGACGTGCTCTGTGTCACCAATACGGCACGAAGGGTGATGCACGAGCAACTGAGGATGAAACAATTCATCCGTTTCCAGAAGGCAAAGGACGGCACCTACCTCGCCGTAGTTTCACCCGACAATGACGTACTGCCCCTCATCACCGACCATTTCCAAGACCGTTTCAATGACCAGCCGTGGCTCATCTACGATGCTAAACGACGTTACGGCTATTATTACGATGGGAAAGTGGTGACACGCATCACCTTTACTGACGATACCCCCCTCCCCTTCTCCCTCGATGACGGTAAACTCAATGAAGAGCTGTTGAGTGAGAATGACCAACTATTCCAAGACCTGTGGCGCACCTATTTCAAGGCAATCTGTATCAAAGAGCGTATGAACCCTAAGAAACAACTCAGCGATATGCCCCGCCGTTACCGGAAGTATATGACAGAGAAACAATAGAAACGAAATTTGGCAGATTCAAGAATAATGTGTACCTTTGTCGCCAAATATTAAAATCATTATGGGAATCATCATTGGAATTGACGTGGGCATCTCCACGACGAAGATAGTAGGACTGCGTGAAGGACGTGTCGTGTCACCTATCCGTATCACCGCCGCCGACCAGGTAACCTCCCTTTATGGAGCCTTCGGCAAATACCTGCATGACAACAAAATAGCACTGAGTGATGTGGAACAGGTGATGCTCACGGGAGTCGGTGCGGCCTATATCAATGAACCCGTATACGGAATCCCCACCCAGACCATCGACGAGTTTATCGCCGATGGCTTGGGTGCCCGTTTTGAGTCAGGACTGACCAAAGCCATTGTGGTGTCGATGGGAACTGGTACCAGTTTCGTACAATGCGATGGTGATGACATCCGTCATATCGGGGGCATCGGCATTGGCGGCGGTACGCTGCAAGGACTTGCCCGTGTGATGCTGAACACCCGTGACCACAAAGAGATCCAGGCACTTGCCATGAAAGGTGATATCCACAACATCAACCTGTTGATTGGTGACATCTCCACCCATCCGCTGCCCGGACTGCCTATGGATGCCACCGCGTCCCTGTTCAGCAAGGCGCAGTATAATGCCAGTCAGGAGGACATCGCACTGGGTATCATCGTCATGGTATTGCAGACGATTGGTTCCGCCGCTATCCTCTCTTCCTTGAACTCAGGTATTAAAGACTTTGTGCTGATAGGTAATCTGACACTTATTCCCCAATGTAAGGATATATACCCCATGTTGGAAAAACTCTATAGCGTACACTTCCACATCCCCAAGTATGCGGAGTTCTGTACCGCTATCGGGGCAGCATTGAGCTATAAGAAATAAGACTATTTCCTGTGCTTGTCAAACTTATGGAGGAAGTAGTTGAAAGCCTCCAGACCAATGAGCACCATCAGCGTACTGCCGATGGCGAGGATATACATTCCCCCTCCACAGGCAAGACCGATGGCTGCCGTCACCCACAGACCTGCTGCCGTGGTCAGTCCACTGACCATATTCTCCGTCTTACGGAAGATGATGGTACCGGCACCTATGAAACCGATACCGCTGACCACCTGGGCAGCGACACGTGACACATCCCAGCGCTGCAGCTCATTGTCCATGGCATCACTGAAGCCGTATGCCGACACGATCATAAACAAGGCGGAGCCCAACGCCACCAGGAAATGGGTGCGGAAGCCCGCCTCCTTTGACCTATACTCGCGCTCCAGTCCGATGATTCCACCTAAGACCGCAGCACAGAAAAGACGTAATAAGAATTCTAATTCAGGTGTCATTTATTACTTTCATTTGATTTTCTGAGGCAAAGATACACATATTTACCAAAAAATGATTATTTTTGCAACATAAATAATAACTAAAGGCAAAAATATGTTTGGATTAGGTATGACCGAGATTCTCGTAATCGCCTTCATCGTCCTGTTACTGTTCGGTGGCAAGAAGATTCCCGAGCTGATGAAAGGACTGGGCAAGGGCGTGAAGGGTTTCAAGGACGGAATGAAGGAAATCGACGTTGACGACAAAGAAGAGGCGAAGAAGGAATGAGTGAACCACTGACCTTCTGGGACCATCTGGACGAGTTGCGCTCCTCACTGCTTCGGATGCTGGGCGTCACCGTCCTTTTCGGTATTATCGCCTTTGTCCTGAAAGACGAGTTGTTTGCCATCGTACTGGCTCCCCGTTCGAGTGACTTTCTCACTTATCGCCTGCTGGGCGTTGAGGACTTCCAGCTCCACCTGATGAATACCGGACTGACCGAACAGTTCATGATTCACATGCGGACCGCCATGTATGCCGGACTGCTGGTCGCCTCACCTTATATATTATATGAGCTCTTTCGCTTTGTGTCACCAGGACTCTATCAGAACGAGCGGCGGTATGCCGTATGGATCGTGGGAGCCGCCTACCTGATGTTCCTCATCGGAACACTGGTCAACTACTTGGTGATATTCCCCTTCACCGTCCGTTTCCTCGGTACCTATCAGGTGTCCCCTGATGTCGCCAATATGCTGACGCTGCAGTCGTATGTCGACACCCTATTGGCTATGAGCCTGGTCATGGGTGTTGTCTTCGAACTGCCTGTCGTCTGCGGACTGATGGGGAAGATGGGACTCATCAACGGTCATCTGATGGCACAATACCGTCGCCACGCCCTGGTAGCGATACTCATCGTGGCAGCCATCATCACGCCAACGACTGACGCTTTCACGCTATTCGTCGTGGCAGTACCTATTTACCTGCTCTATGAACTGAGCATTGTCATTGTAAGGAAATTAAACTAAACAATACTTTTATATGTTAAGAAAAATCCGTATTGTGTTAGCAACGGTGATGTTAATAGGCATCACATGGCTGTTTGTTGACTTTACAGGAACGGCACGCCAGTGGTTCTCGTGGATGCCGAAGCTGCAACTGCTGGAGGCTATCCTTGCACTGAACGTGGTGGCACTGGTCATTCTGATTGTGATGACACTCGCCTTCGGACGTATCTATTGCAGTATCATCTGTCCTTTGGGTATCCTGCAGGATATCATCGGATGGGTGGGTAAGAAAGTAAAGAAGAACCGCTATACCTTCTCGAAGGCGGTGTCATGGTTACGCTATACCATGTTAGGGGTAATGGTCGTAGCCCTTGTGGCAGGCATCGGCAGCATCGTACAACTGCTCGCTCCCTACTCTGCCTTCGGACGTATCGCCACCACCCTCTTGCAGCCATTATACAAGATGGGGAATAATGTGCTTGCCGCTATCTCTGAGCATTATGACAACTATGCCTTTTACCATACGGAGACGGGTGTTCCTAACATCACCATTGTCCTCGCGATTGCCTGTGTGACATTAGTCGTACTGGCTGTTCTCGCCTATCGCAATGGTCGTACCTATTGCAATACCATCTGTCCGGTGGGTACCGTCCTTTCATTCCTGAGTCGTTTCTCATGGATGAAGATACAGTTCGATGCCGACAAGTGTAAGAACTGTTCGCTCTGTACTAAGAACTGTAAAGCTGCATGTATTGATTTCAAGAGTCATCAGGTTGATTACAGCCGCTGCGTCGTCTGCGGCGACTGCATCGAGAGCTGTAAGTTCGGGGCGTTGGGGTACTCTAGTTCTACTATGGATACTAGTAATACTAGTAATACTAGTGTCGACCCCAGCAAGCGCAGTTTCTTATTGGCATCAGCGATGATGACGACAGCAGCCCTTGCCCAAGAGGCAAAGATGACGGATGGCGGATTGGCGGATATCGAAGACAAGGTGGCTCCTGAGCGCCAGACACCACTGACACCACCGGGATCCCTCTCTGCAAGGAACATGGCACAACACTGTACGGGCTGCCAACTCTGTATATCAGAATGCCCGAATGAGGTACTACGCCCCAGCGGTGACTGGCTCCACCTGATGCAGCCTACCATGTCGTACGAGCTGGGCTACTGCCGTCCGGAGTGTACCCGTTGCTCGGAGGTTTGTCCTGCCGGTGCCATCAAACCCATCCAGAAAGAAGAGAAGTCATCCATCCAGATCGGTCATGCCGTATGGGTGAAGAAGAATTGCATTCCACTGACCGATGGCGTGTCTTGTGGCAACTGTGCCCGGCACTGTCCTGTTGGTGCCATTGAGATGGTGCCCTCCGACCCTGATGACGAGGAGTCACTGAAGATTCCTGTAGTCAACGAGAGTCGTTGTATTGGTTGCGGAGCATGTGAGAACCTATGCCCGGCACGCCCCTTCTCCGCTATCTATGTGGAAGGACATGAAGTACATAAGGAAATATAATCGAAAAAAGAAAGAGAAATGAAACAACAAGATATATCACGTCGGTCTTTCCTCAAACTGTTAGGAGGAGGTGCACTGGCTTCTGCCGCTGTCCTGTCAGGCTGTAAGTCAAGAAAAGACATCAAGGCGGTCAGCGAATATACCAAACAGGTAGAACCACCAGTAGGTCAGATGACCTATCGTATCAACCCCAAGACGAAGGAGAAGGTCTCCCTGCTTGGCTATGGTATGATGCGGCTGCCGTCGAAGACAGAGAACCAGGACGACTACGACCAGGAGATGATCAACAAACAGGTAGACTATGCCATCGAGCATGGTGTCAACTACTTCGACACGTCCCCTGTCTATTGCCAGGGTAAATCGGAGTATCATACCGGTGTGGCACTCCATCGCCATAAGCGCAGCGAGTATTTCGTCGCCACCAAACTCTCGAACTTCAACCCTGCCACACAGACCCGGGAGGGAAGTATCGCCATGTATAAGAAGTCGATGAAAGACCTGCAGGTGGACTATATCGACTACTACCTGCTGCACTCTATCGGCGGTGGCGGTATGGAGAACTTCCATCAACGGTATCTCGACAATGGTATGCTCGACTTCCTCGTCAATGAGCGGAAGGCGGGCAGGATCCGCAACCTCGGCTTCTCCTACCATGGTGATATTGCCGTGTTTGACTACCTGCTCTCACAACATGACAAATACCAGTGGGACTTTGTGCAGATAGAGCTGAACTACCTCGACTGGAACTATGCCAATGAGATTAACGACAGTAATACGGATGCCCGTTATCTCTATGACGAGCTGCAGAAGAGAGGTATTCCTGCCGTTATCATGGAACCCCTGCTCGGCGGCAGACTTGCCAATCTGCCCCAGTATATCGCCACAGATTTGAAAAAACACGATCCGGAACGCAGTATTGCCTCATGGGCTTTCCGTTATGCCGGAACACCGGAAGGTGTACTCACCGTACTGAGTGGCATGACTTATATGGAGCACCTGAAGGACAACCTGCTATCCTATTGTCCTTTGAAACCGCTGACCAAGGTTCAGATGGAATATCTGCATGAGGATATCGCCAAGAAGATTGTGGGACTGAGTAATATTCCCTGCAACGACTGCAAATACTGTATGCCGTGTCCCTATGGCATCGATATCCCAGCTATCTTCATACATTATAATAAATGTAAGAACGAGGGAACACTCCCCCGTGACAAGGGCGATGAGGACTATAGGGAGATGCGCCGCCAGTACCTGATAGGTCTTGACCGCGCCGTACCCAAACTACGTCAAGCAGACCACTGTATCAGTTGCGGACAGTGTGAGCCGCATTGTCCGCAGAACATCCGCATACCGAGAGAACTGAGAAAGATCAGTGATTTCGTGGAGGCTCTGAAACAAGACAAGCTGGAGCGTCCGAAAGACACGAAAGATACAAAAGCATAAAGAAAGAGGGCACTTTCCCCAAACAGGAAGGTGCCCTCTCTTTATTTACTCTACGATAAAGTCTATCGCTTGCAAGTCTTTATCAAGGGACGAAGTACCATAGAGTATCTGGTAACGCCCAGCCTTTGTGGCAAGCTCGTCAATATGCTCATCGTAGTATTCGAAGGCTTCTCCATCGAGGGTAATCTTGACAGTACCTTTCTCCCCAGCTTTCAACAGAACCTTCTGGAAACCCTTCAACGCCTTGATGGGAGCCCCTGCGTCATCCAGTGCTTTTATATACACCTGTATGGTCTCTGTACCCTCACGCTTCCCCGTATTCTTGACAGGAACCGTTAGTGTCACTTTTCCATCTTTCCGCATTGAAGTGGAGGACAGTTTTCCCTTACCTACCGTAAAGGAGGTATAACTCAACCCATATCCAAAGGGATATTGTGGTTTGCCTGTGAAATAACGATAGGTACGGTTCTTCATCGAATAGTCGAGGAAATCCGGCAGGTCATCATTAGAGCGATAGAAGGTGACGGGCAGTTTACCTCCTGGGTTATAATCACCGAAGAGCACCTCGGCAAGTGCCTTGGCGCCGCCCTGCCCTGCATACCATGCCTGCAGGAGCGCATCATACTGTCCCTCCACACTTCCAAAAGCGATGGCGGAACCAGAGCAGTTGACGAAGACCACTGGCCGACCCGTGGCATGCATCGCACGCAGTAATCGCTGTTGTACTTTCGGCAGTTCAATATCCGCCTTATCACCACCCTCTCCCTCCATCTGGGCAGAGATACCTCCAATAACGATGATAGCATCGGCATTCTTCACCTCCTCCGCCAAAGGAGTAAAGTCGACAAGATTACGCTCACAGATATCACCACGCAACATGGCGAACTGTCCATTGCCACGACGATATTCTACGACGACATCATAGGTCTCGCCAGCCTTGACAGGAAAGGACTTATACACCATCGAACGATGGAAATAACCACCTTGGGGGAGATGGGGCTTTGCCGTCTCGATCACCTCACCATTCACCTTGAATACATATCCATTGTCAGAAGTCAGCGAGTATTTCATCTCACCGGTGAAAGAAGACTTATACTTACCACTGATGCGGACAGACAGAGAATCATTGTTGACACCCTCTGCAAAGCCCCATGCACCAAAAGTCGTGAATGCCAATTGATTGTAATAGTCTTTTTTGACAGGGGCACCTTTCATTTCCCGATTATTCCAGAACTCCACCAAGACGCCCTTACCGTCATTGAAGTCCTGAAGATGGTGGATGGTATGATACTCGTCATTCAGTTCACATGCCTTATTATATATCATGTTCGCATGAGGAACCGCTGCTTTGATACCATCCAACAGAGAGTGTATATGCTCCTTGGTAGGTGTACCACCATAGTTACCATTCAGCATGGCGGCATCATCCGCATTAGGTCCCACCACCGCAATGGTCTTTATCTGTTTGGAGAGTGGCAGCACGTTTTTATTCTCCAGCAATACCATCGACTCACGGGCAGCCTGAATAGCCAACTGATCATTTGACGCAGAGCTAATGACCTCTGGTCCTAAGCCAGCCCAAGGCAGCATCTCCGCAGGGTCAAACATTCCCAACTCCATCCGACCATAGAGGGTCTTACGAAGATGCTGGTCTAAGTCAGACTCTTTGACAAGTCCCTTCTTCAATCCGTCTGTCAGACACATAAACACCTTTCCGCACTCAAGGTCCGTACCGTTTAGGACAGCATCCACACTTGCCGACAACGGGTCTTTATGGGTCTCATGCTGTCCTTTGTTATAGAAATTATTGATGGCGTCACAGTCGGTAACCACCAGTCCGTCATATCCCCACTTGTTACGAAGGATGTCAATCAGCAAACGGTCGCTCGTACAACAAGGCTTACCCTCAAACCGCTGATAGGCACACATCACCTCCCGTACGTTTCCTTTCTTCACCAACGCCTTGAAGGCAGGGAGATAAGTCTCCCATAAGTCACGGTTCGTCGGCTCCACATTCATCGAGTGACGCAAAGGTTCCGGAC